>Ga0181395_1000646_pt1 | contig 14475 bp, 9 predicted proteins | sample 18SPOviralmetaG_FD_130124 | JGI IMG/M metagenome (GOLD analysis project Ga0181395, IMG submission 130124) | Marine viral communities from the oligotrophic San Pedro Time Series (SPOT) site, San Pedro Channel, CA, USA - 18 SPOT_SRF_2010-12-16 | ecosystem: Environmental > Aquatic > Marine > Strait...
GGCAATAGTGCTGAAATGCTGGGATTTCCCAATCAGACGGCAGTTCTTCAGACTGAGCAAGGGGCAAGTTTCAGGCAGAATGGAACCACGGCGACCACTCCACCATCTGCGAACTGGGTAGTCCATTCATCAGCAAAACCAACGCTCTCATCTCACACTTGTTTTATTAGATGTCCAACATTGACCCATCAATCTCTTAATATGGCAAAAGAACTACCCTCCAAGATATTATACCATATACCCAGGTTCAGCAATTCAGGCAAGGAGTTTGGTAATTTATTTTATGAACCTCACGAGAAAACCTACCTTAAACTGATGAACACCGAGGAACTGAAACTAAATGAAATGCGGGTTGATATTGTGAATACTGATGAAACGCTATGTGAAGATTTAGCGGGTCAGACAACGATATGCCTTCATTTCAGGAAAAGTAGAATGTAGATAGAAAAAATAGAGAATTATAGGTTCTATATTTTTCTATAAGTTCTATTATAAAATGAGCGATGCTGAGATTGATGTTGATATGCCCGAACAGCAAATCCCTGCCCCTAACGAACAACCAGAAGACCCATTGCCCCCTTCGGAAGGGGTAGATGAAGACCCAGAAGAAGATGAACCAGATGAAGTGGTTGAGATGAAGATTAAAGAAATTGTCCCTGATGCTGAGGTATTTAATGACGCTGAGGCACAAGCACCACCAAAGAAGGCACGAGCAAAACGCCCTATCAGTGATAAGCAAAGAGCACATCTTGCTAAAATCAGGGTCAAAGCAGCAGAAGCAAAGAAAGCAAAATCAAAAGCAAAACCTAAATCTGCCAAGAAAGTATATGAAGAGAAAGTAGAAGATGAACACGAAGAGGTAGATGAATTGCCCCCTCCAGAGAAGATAGGGTCTATTAATCTTACCCCTGCTGAACTAAGGCAATTACAATATGAGGCAATCTATGGATATGATACCCATAGGAAAGCAGAGAAGGCAGAAAGAAAGAAGAAGGAAGCACTGGAAGCACACGAGAAAAAGACCTATCAGGCAATCAGTAGGGCAGTTAATAGACCCGTTGATGATGATGGTTGGGGAGTTTGTTTTCAGTGAGTAGAGGGAGTGGAGGGATATGAGGCAAAAATGGAACTTTGACAGATTTGTATTTGTTTTTTTCTACAGAAAACTTCTAAAAATAGGTCTGATTGCTCTACTCCCTCTCCCCATTTTTCTTATTATCTATAAAGCAATTAATCTACTTTTTTCTATTTTGTTTATTTATCTATTTATACATATAAATGAGCAAAGACGCAACGGGAGATGAACAACAATTCCAAGAGGCATTCCCTCAAATCCTTAAAGTCCAAGACCCACCAGCGGAGAAGATTAAACCACTTCATCCGCATTTACCCCAACCACCTGCTTTACTGCTAATGATTTCCCCTATCCGCACTGGCAAATCTACCATTATTTCTAACCTGCTATTAAACTCCCATTTTTATGGTCAGGACTATTTTGATGAAGTAATGTGTATTTCCCCGACAATCTACAATGACAAAACATCCCGCTTTCTCAAGAAGGCATTTGATTGCTATGATGGATATGATGATGCGATTATTACTGACTTAATCAATAAGCAAGAGGCATATGCTGACAATGACAATTTAGAAGAGAGACCTGAGGTCGCCGTGGTTCTGGATGATATCCTGGGCACAATTAGGCGTGAAGCAAATGTAAATCATTTGGCATCAAGATTTAGGCATTATGGCATCAGATTACTATTAATGTCAAGTCAAAATTACCGCTCTGTCTCACCTGTCATTCGCTCTAATGCCACTAATATGATTATTGGTAGTCCATTTCCCAACACCAAGGAACTTGGCAAGATAGCAGAAGAGATAGGAGACCAATTCGGAGGGGCAGATAATTTCCTTAAAATATATTACCTGGCAACTCCTGAGAAATATGACTTTCTATATTTAGATTTACAATCCAATCCTCCCTTAGCATATCACAACTTTGAGAAGGTCATTGCCCACGGGGGGCAACATCGTGAAGAAGGGGCAGAAGCACCAGTAGGGGCACTTGCTAACCCAGAAGTGCCTAAGAAGGATATGGTCAGAGAAGCAAACAAAGAAGCGAAGAAAATGAAACCTAAAAAAAAATAAAAGGTAGAGTATAAAATGAGTGATTTTGGGCAGAGTTCAGCGATAGAGCAAACCAATAACCTTATCTCGCAAGGGATGGACAATGCCAGAGCGACGAGAGAGCATAATAATAATGTCCTTGACACCTACAATGCCAAGATAAAGGCAATTAATAATAAAAAAGATATGGTAGGTATTTCATCAAAGACAGAAGATACTGGAGAGACTGGATTGTCAAGCATTCAGACATTAGCAGCAACTGGTAAAGAAGCAAAAGCAGCGTGGGGAATGGGTGTGGGCAATTATCTCAAATCTCAACCCCAAGCAACTGCTGAAAATCTGAAAGGGGCATTTGGTGCTGCCAAGTCTGCCTTCGGGGTAGGAACTGCCCCTGTAAAAACGGCAAAGTATATACCCGTAGGGCAAAGAACGATGGGAGGGGCACGCTCAACCGCTGAGGCAGGTGAGGAGATGGGTGTTCTTCCTGGGGTATTTAAGAAGACCTTAGGGGCAATAACTGATTTACCTGATAAGCAAGTCGCTGGGATTGCGAAGGGATTAGGGGCATTTACGGGAATAGCAGGGGCAGGATTAACAGGGATAGAAGATATTGCCTCAGGGTCATTAGGCGGGTCAGATGGTAAAGATGCCACTGGACTACAGAAATCTGCTAATGTATCATCCCTTGTTGCTGGCGGGTTAGATGCGATGGCACTTGCTGTGCCCATCCTTGCCCCTGTTGCTGGTGTTGCTGATATTGTGTCAGGGGCAATGGGAATTGCTGGAGATGTGAGTGGGACAAAGAAGGCAAAATCTGACGCAGGGGCAACTAAAGACCAGAATACTGAGAGCGGGGCAGGAGATATAGTCTCGGCGGGTTCTTCGGGTCAAATTGCTTCCCAATCTACTCAACAGAGAACTTACTAAAAAAATCAAAATAAAGTAAAGGTAATTAAAATAATTTATATATTATAAAATGAGTTTCTGGAGTGTAGATGACAAAATACCAGTGAGGCAAACGAATGTGTCAGTTTTTGCTGAACACGGATTAGAATATAAGTCCAGTCAAAAGATTAACTTTCATATTCCGCCGACAATCCAATACTTCCAACCGAAGGAGTGCTATTTAGAGTTTGATGTCCAATTGCTTTGCCAGAATGGCATTGCTGGTCAGACACCTTGCCGATTGTCCCTTGATGCGGAGACAGGGGCACAATCTCTAATCAGGGATATTCGTATCCATTCTGGCGGAGCAGGGGCAGTTCTTTTGGAGGAAATCCAGAATTACAATACCCTGGTCGCCCTGAAATACGATTATGAAAGCAATGATGTATTAAGAAATAAGCGTGCTCTCACTGAGGGGGCAATTACTTATGACCCAGACAATCGTGCCACAAACGGGGCAACCAAGAGTGATTTAAATAACCATAAATCTCAACCATATACCTGCCTATTCAGAGATGCCGAGGGACAACCGATTGCTGCCCCTGACCGCACCAACACCACTTGGGAGAGTGCTACTGATAGTAATTTTAACAAGGTCAAATGTCTATTGCCCCTTCACACGGGCATCTTTGGTAATTCTAAGGTATTCCCTGCTTTACTGACTGAAGGATTAAGAATTGAGATTATCTTGGAAAGTGCTGGCAGGGTTCTTCGTATCCCTGATACTATTAACCCTGCTCGCAGGGGGCAGTTAGGTCTTCGTTTCCATTCTAAGGATGGCAAGGATGCCTCCCTAAATGCGGCGGCAGGTAATATTGCCCCTACTAATGAGATTAGTAGTTTCTATATTGCCAGAAATAACAACATCACATCAGTAGATAATGTGCCCCTTGTTCCAGGGCAGAAGATTGCCTTTTGTAAGTGTGCTGGCGGTTCAGATGCTGCCACTGAAAGTGAATGGTTTGACAAACCCGATGATGATTGGTTTGCTTCCTGGAACCACACGGCAATTGTTGATAAGATAGAATTAATAGCAGGGGACGGTAATGCTGCCACAGCAGGGGGCAAATACGGTCTGATAAAGATTACCCTTAAAGCAATCTGGAATGTGGGTGGTGGTCAGGCGGGAATTACTCTGGCAGCGGGACCGACTATCAGCAATGAAGACGGTTGGATGATTGTTGATGCTTCAGTTCGTAATAATGTATATAATACCCAAGTTGCCGCAGGAGACTTTAAGGGAGATTATAAACTCTCCAATGTCCAGATGGTAATTCGTCAGATTGATATGCCTTCGGGATATACTGGCAAATTAATGGGTATGATGAAAGGAGGGGGCACAATGAATTATGATTTCCTCTCTAATACAAATTACAAATACTCCCAACTGGCGGGCGACCGAGTGGCAAACATTCGCTTGCCCCTGTCTCAATCCAGGGCAAAATCCATTTTATCAATTCCGACCGACGCATCAGTTTATACCAATTCCACTATGATTACTGGTATGAAGACTGACCTGGCATTAAAGTTCCCAGGGACGGCAAATAGTTCAGTCTATCCTTTTGCTGATATGCCTGACCTGGGCACATATGTAGAAGATATAGATAGTGAAGATACATTTAATCTCTCTGTCCGCACAGGTCTAACTGGTCTATGGGATGAACTGACAGATTACCAGTGGTTTTATGATGGCAAATTAAATCCCTCTCGCAAAGTAGAAACTGCCGTTATTTCTGGCAGAAAGGGTATTTCTCAGCAACCGCTGATTGAGTTAGAAAAGGCACTTGCTATGGCAAATATAGAACCGCTATCCTTCCGCAAGTTTAGGTCTAATTGCTGTATTGGTAGGGCACTTGCTTTACAGGACGGGGTATATGATTGCCGTGGCAGGGACTTTAATTTACAGGTAAATTATCAATCCCTAAGAACTCCCATCAAGAATAAATTATGGATGAACTTTGTTGCCCATTTAAGACGCATAGAGGTTAAGGGAGACCAGATTTCGCTTCAGGTATAACCGAAGGATGCTGTGCTAAATGAGAAGAGGGAGGAGAGGAGAAACAGTCATATCAGTTGGTTCGTGGCATTTACAAACTTATCTTGGAACTTTAACTTTTCTCTTAGTATCCCTCCACCCCCTCTACCCACTTTTAGTCTTGACAGCAAATAAAATAAGCAAATAAACTACCATTCTTTTTAATTAATTCATATAGTATAAATATGAGTTCATCAGCAGGAAATGTCAATCTTCACATCACGCCCAGCAATGTTTTAAGTTCTGGTAAAATATCATTTAAATCTGGTAATCCAGTAATCCAGTTTATCGTGGGAGAGCAAGACCGTCTCCTCTTAGGCAATAGTATTCGTCTCGTTGGCAAGTTAAACTTCTGGACGGATGATAATAACACAACTGCCCCTACGGCGGCAGATAGTCTTGCCTGGGATGGCAGGATTGGAATGTATAATGTAATTGACCAACTGGTCATCAAAAGTCAGGCAACTCATCAGGTCATAGAGCATATAAAGAATTATAACAGAATGATGGCAAGTTATATCCCGACCACAACATCGCTTGAGGATGGGTTATCTCATCTCTCTCAGAGTGCGTTAATTACCCCTGCTTATGAAGCAAGCAAACATTCTATCGTAGATAAACCAGGGTCAAAGGTCTCTCCCAATTCCTTTGCCGTTCATCTGCCTTGTGGTCTATTTAATGGCACTCAGGGTATTCCGCTATCTGGCAATGGTGGAGTTGGTGGTCTATTAATTGAGATACACCTTGCCCCTGATAACAATGTTTTATTTGACCGCACGGGCAATGCTCAGACTTCCAATCTTGACCGCTCATCCTATGAGTTAAGTGATGTTTATTTAGCAGCAGAGGCAGTAGAAGATGTTAGACCTCCTGGTCAAACATCTACCTTTGAGTATAATAGTATTTCTTCATATTTCACATCTATTAATTCTACAAACGCAATTATTAATTTTAATCTGGGTCTTTCTCGGGTTCTTGGGATATTTATGAACTTTATTCCTTCACATATGATTAATGATTTTAACTACAACGGGATGGCAACAATGCCCATCCAGAATGACAATACTGCCAAGGCAGATATTAAGCAGGTAGTATTTACCCGAGGCGGTCAGAAATACCCGTATATGTTTAACCTTGATTTAGAGCAGAAGGATGAACCCCAGCAGGAGTTGCTTGACCCTCAGTTTATTCGTGGGGGTATTGACGCTATCAAGGGATTTATGAAGACCAAGCGAATGATTAATTCTACTTCTAATACTCGTCTCAAAAATCGCACTGCTCAGGCATTCGTTTCTGGCGGGGGCAATTCTGTAAATGGTGCGGCGGGGCAAGCACCGCTCAGCACTAATAACGCCAATAAGGACGGAGGCGATTGCTTTACTATGGGAGTAGGATTTGACCAGATTTCCAATCAGGGCATATCATTTGCCACTGAGAACTTCGGCACATCTATTAATCTCGGTCTTGTCTCTAATCTGCCTCACGGGGTATATATGTTCTGCCACGCCAAGAATACCCTGGTCTTTGGTCCAGGGGGTGTTCAGGTGCTCAACTGAGCACCACAAGAACTCCCCTAAGGGAGTTGTCCAAGTCCTAAATTAAATTACAATTTATTAAGTTCTTTTTTTATTAATTCATATACTATAAATATGAGTGTTCAGTCTTCCCAAATCCCAGACCTTTTAAAGATTGGCAGTATTCCAGTAAATACTGCCCAAGATGTAGAAACTGCCGTTTTAGAACCAGTAGTTCATAGTGATGCTTTTTGTCGTTTTGTATTTCAGAATAAAGGCATCCTCCATTCTCATTCCAAGATTGAGATTGGATTAGAGAATATGGCAAGCAAGGCAATGTTTCCGATTGGCGTGGGTGTTTATTCACTTATAGACCGAGTTGCTTTAAAGATGGGAACTAAGACCATCTGTGAGATTGAGGATTTTGCCCATTGGTATGCTTACAAATCTACCTTTGTTGCGAATGAGAATAATAAAGAACGAGAACTCTACCAGAATGGCAGAGCAATTGCCCACGCCCCACAATATGAAGATGCCCTATTAGATATAGGAGATGCCCAGGGGTCGGGTGAAAGTGATACTCTTGCTTCTGCTATTGGAATTGATTTCGGCAGAGATTACAAAGACGGTCGCAATTCTGCTGCCCCTGCTCTTGACGGGGCAATGAACCTCCGCCCTCTGGACTTTATGAACCTCCAGCAGGAACAGGCAGAGAAGGGCAATGTGCCTGCCCCTGTTGCTTTACCTGAGGATGCCCCTACTTTCCAGTTATCCCTATCTGAACTTTGCCCCTTCTTAAAGATGAACCAGTTGCCCCTGTATATGATTAAAGAGCAGGTTTCATTAGAACTTACATTTACGAAGGCAAAAGGCACAGACCAAGAGACGGGGCAATCTCGTCGGGTTGTCCAGATATCTGAACCAGATGGCACATTAGATGCTATCTCTGCCCCTGTAATTGATACTACCAAGACCCGATTAATTGCTGACTATCTTTATTTCCCACAGGAGATGATGGAGAGTTATGCCCAAGCAAATGCCAATATGTCATTTACCTATGTTGATTATCAGTTGTCCAAGCAGAGTTGTTCAGTTGCCCAACTTCAGTCTCAGGGTATTCGCAATATCGGCGGTGCTGGCAGAATTGTCAGCAAGTTATTCTGGGGTATTCAGGATGAGTTTGCTGAAAGTGAATATCTCCTTGGCAATTTCTATTCCCAGGGTCCAACGAGAACTTACACAGGCACACCAAATACTGACAGCAATGGCACAGCAACATTTAATCTAAAATATAATGATAACTTCCTTTACCCTATTGATGTTGATAATTCTGCCAGACATTTCTACAATGTCCAATCAACTGAGGGTCTTGTGCCATTTGTTAATCGTGAAGAATATTGCGGAGAGGGAGATGTTCTGACCACTCGTAAGGTTTCTGGCAAAGTTCAGGGGGGCGATGGTCTCCAGAACGGCACAGCAGTCCAACGCAAGAACCACAGCAATCTCGTCTCAAAGTTCTTCTGGAATGGTGCTCGCCTCAACAAGAACCAGCGTATCAATTCTCGGGGTATTGAGTTATACTATAAGGTAAATGATATGCCCCCTCTCCTATCACGAACTGCCCCTGGCATTGGTGGTGCTGTTCATCTCTCTCCTGGGTATGTCCAGCGTGTCTATATGGAGGTTGTCCGAACTGCCACTCTCAACGGAGGGTATTTCCAGTGCTACTACGCCTAATTAATTCTATTTTTATCATCTATTTTTTAATCTATTTATTAATATAAATGACCTCTTATGTGGATACTATATTAATAGATTGTAATAGGAAGGGTTCCGAAGAATACAAAATAAAGAAGGGACTTAATGAACCAGCGGTCTTCACCTGTAAGCAGGGAGCAGGGATAAAGTTAAATCCTGGGGATGAGGTGTCAATTCATTCGGCATATATCAATGAAAGGGGCAATGAAGACAATATAGAGTTCTCTGGCAAAGTGCCAAAGGATAATCAGACCTATGAATTAGAATATACTGATATCATACAAAGCAGATTAACTACCGCTACTGAAACAGTTGGCACAACAGACCAAATAAAAATGCTGACCCGTAATCCTAATTGGGATGGACCAGACCATAGGATAGGATATGGGAGGGCAGATTGTTTATATTACCAATACGAGGGAAAGGGTGTTCAGCAGACCACGGCAATTAATAGGAAAAAGGTATTTGATGTGGTTGATAATGAAATCAATTTTGCCATCAGTTATTATAAGAATATGAATGGAGAGGGGTATTTATCATTACCCAGGCGATTTGATGCCCCTAATCCAATGCGACCTGACCCTGACAATTATGGATATCCAAACGGAAACTCGGCACAAAACGACCATACGAATGATACATTTGGTCCGCCATCAAATCACGGAGACGCAAGCGTTAGTATGTGGTGCGGGGCACCTGATTACCCAAAGATTAGTCCCAGCACACCAGGGAAGTTTGATTATTATTTAGAATATGATTTTTGGTATTATTTATATACTGCCTATGATGGCAATGCGAGAATAACGAGGATGGGTGATTGGGCAGCAAAAACAGATTGGAACGATGCCCAATTCCAAACGACTTGGGCAGGAAATGATGATAGTGTAGGGGCAGGTTTCTTAGGAGATGCCACATCAAGATATAGAAATAGATTTATAAATGATGGAGACCAACCAAAGCAAAGGGCATTAACTACCGCAGGGGCAGTTGGACCCGATTGTTATTTTACTGGCAGATGTCGTCCCATTAACACCGAGAAGAAATTGCTGAAATCAGATTATGTCTGGTATCCTGATTTCCAGTTCTCAGCAGTTGATAGTGCCAATAATAGATACCCACAAAAAACCAACGGCGGAGGTAGTAATGTGCCATTTAAGACAAAAATGGTGTTCGGTGAGATGGGACCGACTTACAAGCACAGGCAGGATAATGATAGAATGACTATTTATATTAAACAAACTACCTTCTGGACGAAAGGGGCAAATAATACCAGCAAAGGCAAGACATCTCCGCTAACAGGGGCAGAAACTACAGCAGCAGAAGTAGAGGCAAAAGATAATGTAGATGATATACTTGGAGGGGGTATTGACCCAGCATTGACTTGTGAGTGGATAAGATATAAGGAAATAAAGAATGTCAAGATGGACACAGGATATAATACCCCTGATGATGTGGCAGAGCAATTCACAGACCAACTCAACAAGACCCAAGCATCAGACCCAGTCAAAGCAGAATTGATGGACGATGCCCCTGAACCACAGGACATCTCAGTCAAGCAGACCTCAGAATGTTATAAACCATTCCACTCAGCAAATCATTATACCTTCGGGGAAAATGTTGATACAATTACCAGAGCATATACAGGGGCAAATGATGCTATCACTGACCAGGCAATGATTGACTGGCAGACCGCATATCATTATATAGGTATTAAGAGACCTGATTTGTGGGACGCAGGCAGAGCAATCTATTATGACCAAATCCAATACCCAGGATTTGGAACAGGCAGAGCATCTGCCAGAACATTCCCTAAACTTGCTACGGGGCACGATATCACAAAGGCAGCGGCACAAGGGGCAGCAGGGGCAAGGATTGTCAGCACTATTCCTTGGACCGAGGCGAATGTTATGAAATATAAGGCACTTTTTGATGCCCAGGTGAAATACCCTGAACTCTTTGATTATGACTATAATGTAATAAATGGAGTAAAGCAAGAGATGGATGTTAATAACACGAGATTTCTACATCTTGACCAAGACCACCGAGATGGCACATCATTAGGCAGTGATAATTATGAAGACACAGCGACGGAGGCAAATGCCCAGAATGCTGGGAATAAAACAAGCACTCCCATCTTCTTTGATTTCTACCCTGAGCACGAGCATATGGAATATAGTGATGATTTCCCTGAGAATAGCATTGCCTGTTATGGCATATTCACAAAAGTCCCCACAAACGCAGGGGCAATGATTGGGTTTAATGCTTACAAGAATAAATTAGGAGATGCCGTTTTTGCTGTCAATACCACTCTATCTCCTGTTAATTGTATTGGATGGGATTGTCATTTCTCTGCTTATGGCACTAAATGTATTATGTTATATACTGGCAATTTAAATGCCCTCTACTCTGGGAAGGATTTGCTGATGATGAAAGATAATAATAAAGACCCTGCCAAACGGAGATTTCACAATACTTACCCCTATCTCAGGGACACTTATTTAGGGGCAAATCAGGTTGAGGTTGGGGTAGAGGAGAAAGGAAAGTTTTATTTACACCAACTCCACACCCCAGAGTATATAGGTAATTCATTTGCCTCTGGGTCAAGTGCTAACAATCCAATTAGTGCTGATGCTTCTGACCAAGTTTATCGGGTCAATAAGAGATTGAGCGGGGATAATTTCTGCCCCGATATGGTGCCTTATAGACCAACAATATCAACTGATAATGATACTGCCAATAATGGCAAGGTTGAGATAAGCAATTTTAATAACAATTTATCAGCATTTACGATTTATGATAGTATGTCAGGAATATTCATAGAGGATACTGGGATTGATTTGGATGATTGGGAGAATGGTTTGTGGGGCAAATTAGGATTTAGTTATAAGCAGTTTAATAGCAGTATTACATCTGACAGGCAAACTCGTCTTAATAACTTGATTAATGTTGAGAACATAGGGGCAATAACTACAAATGCTGACATAACGGCAGGTGATGTCCCAACCTATCCAAGGAATGCCTTTGGTGGAGAATACTATAATAATGCTTTACCAAATATCAATTTCCCAGCGTTTGAGAATAATGCGACTGAGTTTGGCAATTTAGTTATTCCAAGTGTTCCAGCAATCACAGAGACCCAAACATCTGTAAGGATAGCGGCAGATGGTTTGCCTATTAAGATGAATACTCCTTATTTGCTGGTGAAGAGTGATATAGTCCAAGATACTAAATACTATGGGATGGGGGCAGATAATGGGCACAACTACACTACGGGGCAATTATTACCCATTGTGGGAGTAGTTAATAAAGAGAATGGATTTGGAGATTACTATTTTGAGACGACCACTCAAATGGCATTCACAATTACCAAACCATCGGTAGTCAGTAGTATAACTACCTCAATCCACAATCCAGATATGTCCCTGGCAAGGTTGGAAAATGATAGTGCTGTTATTTATAAGATAAAGAAGACCAATACTGGGGATTATAATATTGCCGCAGAATTGATAAAAAAAGGTCAGTTAAATATTAATCCCCCTCAAGATATATAATGCTAAGTGTTGAGGAGATTTTGACTATTATAAGTTTAATTGATGATATCTCACCCAAAGACCAGAAGTCCCGCAACCAGTTAGGAGAGGTCAAGAAATATATTACCGAGCACGCTGAGGATGAAGATTATGTCCCAGTAGATAATGAAAGTGATAGTGAAGAAGAAGACCCAGGCGAACCTGAAGAGGTAATCATTGACCGCACCGACCCGAACTTTCTGGCAATTCAGTGAGTGGAGGGAGGTGAGGAAATAAAATCATAATCCTCTATCCAGTAATTTTATTTTGTAATCTGAGAGTTTCTAAAAATAGACCAGAACCCTCTACCCCCTCTACTCATTTTTCTCATTTTTTCTGGAAGTCTCGGAACCCCCCAGAAATCCTGCCCCTTACCCTTTACAACAATCACCTCTGCTCCTGAACTCAGAAACAGAACTACCCCTAACTCTCAACCAACTCCCTCGCTTGTGCCAGTTCAGTCGGCAAGCAAAGCAACTACCCCTCACAACTACCAACCAGTATGGTTCATCTCACCTACGACCTCAGCGACGCTGGGCACCACCTCCGAGAGGTGGTCATCGGCAGTGTCCAGCACTTCGTCCAGAAGGAGCACGGGTATATCCCCTGGAACTCATTTGCCGACATCGGCAAGTGGGACGACAGCATCAAGACCCCCGACATCAACCTCAATGGGCAACCAACTGACCAGCGGGCATTCTGGGACAAGTCCCCTCAGAATGCCCTGAAGTGCCACCACAGCAACTACCAACACCGCCCCCAAGGCAACGATGCCAAGGGCAAGAAGAAGTGCCACATTGAGTATGGGTGGCAAGAAGTCAATGAAGAACTCCGCCCCTACGAGCGGAAGGACGGCATCACCCTTGACAAGGTGTCCATCATCGGGCACAGGGGCAATATCCACGCAGTCAATGAGAATGGACTGCCTGCCTACCCGGGGCAAGTCATCTACACCCTGAAAATCAGGGGCATCACTGACTGGTCAGATGAAGAGCAGAAGGCACTTGATGTCTATATGTCCAACTTCCTGACCAGCGACCCTCAGTTGTCGGGCACATCAATGCTCTACAAGTTCCCAGACGACTACTCTATGGAGGAAGTCTCTGCTCACCAGTCAGCAATTGATTGGGCATTCACTGAGGCATACTGCCACAAGCAGAACTTCCAGGCAGGCAAGAACTCCAAGGAGATGTGGGCGTGCCGCATCTGTAAGGGGGCATATTCCCGCAAGCAGGGGCAGAAGCACCACGACTTCGGGCACAACCCTGCCCCTATCTTCACCACGGGTCAGGCAAACAGTGGCAAGGTCTGTGAGGGATGTAATAGTCTCTTTGTGCTGTCTGCTCGTGTCGGGGGCAATCCATTTAAGATGAATTACCCCTGTGCCAAGGACGAGTGCCAAAACCCGTTCATCTACCCCAAGAAACCTACCAGTGAGCGACACGGGTGGGCATCAGCAATGAACTCATCTGCTGGAATGTGCTTCTCTGCGGGCAATCCAGATGACCCAGAAATCAAGTGGGACAGCAAGGATGATGCCGACCGTCGCACCAATGAGGTGGAGCGTCAGGATGATTACCTATCCTACCTGATGTCCAAGATGGGACAGCAGACAGAGGCATTCTTTAAATATGCCAATGATGCTGGATTTGAGTTTGGGTCGCATCCAGGTCAATTCACCAGCAAGGAGAAGGCAGTTGCTACTGGGATGATTAAGGAGTTGTGGGACGCAGTGCCCAAGAAGGACCGACTGGATTTCATCAGGACGATGTGCCAGGATGAGGTGGAGATGCTGACTACCCCTGCCCTGAAGAAGACCCTTCTGAAGCACGAGGCAGAGGTCGCTGCGAAATTGGAGGCAGACCTTCACGAGCAGAGGACAGAGGTAGAACTTCAGAAGGAGGAGGTCAGAGCAACTGCCGCTTCTGCCAGAGCGACACTCGCTCGTGTCAAGGAGGCAAACAAACCTCAGGGGCAGAAGATTAACGCTCTCAAAGATGAGGTCGCCCGTCTTCACGAGATTATCGCAGGGCAGAAGGAGTTGCTGGCAATTGTCAAGCATATCCCAGAGAAGGCAAAATGGAAGATGGTGTTTGCCCAGGTTCGCCATCACTCGGGTCGCCTGGTTCAGGGAGACCCAGAGGTGAATAACCGCTACGGCAATCAGTTCCACAACAAGACCCGCTATCCGAATGAGAAGTATGTTGAGCAGTGGGCAGTTGATGATTATAGGGAGGCATCCCAGCGTGCTCTGACTGCCCAGGTTGCTCGCCAGGCACAAATCGCCAAGGCACAGCGTAAGAAGAAGCAGGTAAAGGAATGCCCCTGCCAGGTGTGTGGCAAGATGTTCCCTGAGAAGCAACTGGCAGATGTTTGGGGCGACCTGCTCTGCCGTAAGTGTGCTAAGTAGAGTAGAGGGAGTGGAGGGATTAGATAGAAAAAAACAAAATGACAAAATAAAACATCAATCATAGACAAACTGTAAAATTACCCCGCTCGCCTCGCCCCACCCCTCTCAGGGGTAAAA
>Ga0181395_1000648_pt1 | contig 14464 bp, 12 predicted proteins | sample 18SPOviralmetaG_FD_130124 | JGI IMG/M metagenome (GOLD analysis project Ga0181395, IMG submission 130124) | Marine viral communities from the oligotrophic San Pedro Time Series (SPOT) site, San Pedro Channel, CA, USA - 18 SPOT_SRF_2010-12-16 | ecosystem: Environmental > Aquatic > Marine > Strait...
AGGAGTGTTTAATCGTTTATTAATTTTTGACATGTTTTGATATTACTTTTCTTGAAAGTATAATTATTGTTTATTATTTTTTTCGTCTTTTTTCGCATTTTTTTGTAAATCTTGTTCAATTGCATTTATATCGGGCATTGTCATTTCTCTTTGGACTTTATATATAACCGTACTTTTTTGATCTATTGGAGCGAGAAGTCCATTGGGTAGACGAATTTGTGTGGTAATTTCACTAATTTTCAATGGAAACTCAACCGTTGTTGTATAAGTTGATGCAAACCCATACACGAAATCTCCTTCTATATAATTTTTCATAAGTGTCGCAATGATATTTAAATCCTCTCCTTCACTTTTATAATTGGTTGGTACAATATCACTATATACTTGGTAAAATGCGTCGTCCATTTTAACCGGTAAATTATTTGCAATAATTGCTTGTGAATCATTACCATCTAACGATACACCAGTACCGCCAGGGAATCCCAACTGATACGTAGGAACGTCTTTTGCAGAATCGTCATATTGTGCAACTTTTGTATTGTCTTGTATTGCTAAATTTGCAGAGTCGCTGATTGTTAAGGCCGCGTTGGTAGATAAAGGTTTTGTGGATTTATATCGGTTAATTGAATCATTTTTACCTTGGATCGCCGGATCTAACCAATTATATGGTTGTCCAAAATCAGGGAAAAATTGTTTAAATGTGAAACCTAATTTATAAAGAAGTGTATTGTAAAAATTGTCTTCGGTTAATTTTGTCATGTCATCAATGTCGGTTTTTGTAGCACCCTTTGGTTGTGAATATAAATTTTCAATAGATATACCACATACGGATGTTGATAAACCAATATTTGGGTGAGCAGTTTTAAATGTCGCAGTTGAATTACCAGGATTATCGCTGTCATACGTTTCAGTCCAATTATCCACTACTTGATAATAATGTGTATCATCGGCGATTTTAACGACAAAATTACCCAATGTTTCTTTGGATATGGTTGTATTACCGGATCCATCAGTTTCTACCGGCATTTCTCTTGCACCCAAAACTCTTTGTGTATGGAAATTGAAAAATTTTGCTCTACTTAATGCTGAATCAAACTGACATGTTGGATCATTCGATCCTATCATCATATAATTTTGCATTTGACTTGCATCGTTTGCATCGTCTGCATTACCATCATTTCTTTCTTGATTAATCATAAAAATTGCAGGTGAATCCATAAAACTCGGACTTGGACCAAAAGGAGTACCATGATATATATTGGGCATTGCAGTTGGATTTTGTGGAGACCATTCAGTACCACTAAATGTTGCGGAATCACTTGCAACAACAAAACAACAACATTTTTCACTATTTTCAAGGACTTCGGTTGGGAATTTATTATTTAAATGTATACCTTTTGACGCCGCGGGTGGTGTTAAATCATATGTATTATAACCGCCTCCTTGTTGATCGGTTTGTGTAACCAACATATTAACCACTATTGTTATATCGGTTATGTCCCCTTCTTCGCCAAAAACGGAATCCCTAATTTCGGTAGTACTTGCTCCGTCCATTGGTGTGAATTTCATTGAATTTATATCAGTCCCGGCGGCAGAAAACCTAACCAACTCGCCAACAAAACCGAGATTATGAGAGTCTTTGAAAAACCAAAATACCTTTGGATCATCGGTAGGAATTGCATCACCACCATTATATGTGTAATTGTCCGGATTGTGAGAAGCATGTTTATAATTATTATTTTGAACCGAGTATATATAAAAGTCAAGAGATTTTTCAAATTTTGATTTATCATCGTCCCATTTCATAACATTTAATCCGCCATTGACCGCTTGGGTATGTCCATCAGTATCACTTGTACCAGTTGTCCATTGGAATAAATATTCATATGAACGGAATGTATTAACGGGCTCATCGGGATAATTGTGGAATAAACCAGTCATGTACATATCAGTTATATCATAGAAAGTGTCGGTGATCGCATCGTCATCAATAATATCTAATCCATAAACTCCATAACCATCACTTAAAGTTGTATCAAAATCCGTTGATTTAATTGTACCATTTCTTCGCCATTCACCGAATCCTTCTACACCATTTTCAGTGGAAATATCACTCCCACGTGCATTGGTAAATTTCATTTGTGTCATGTCATTCAATTTATGAACGAATAATTTTAATGTACAATCCCCTTGCTCATTATTTTTAAAATGACAAGGCGGTTCAGTAACAATTTCGGTTATTTCATATGTTGTATTAACCGACGGGTATCCATCGGCAGTTGATTCTCCATATTGATAAAATTGATAATCTTTTTCAGGAAAATCACTACGAGGTGAACATGAAAAATCATATGTATCACCAACTTTTAAATGACATTGATATGGATTCATTGCAATTGCGCCAGCATAATTTTGTTGAAATTCATATTCATTCGCTTGTACGGTGTCATGTCTTACATTAAAACGACCTTTTCTTATATGTTGTCCTAATCCATATGAAGGAGCATACCATTCACCTTTTTCTTTTTGTGCCTCGTCAGTTGAATATTTACCATATGAATATTTTTCACCTTGTTCATTACTACTATAATCAAAATCAGCAGGAGAGTCCTTATTATTAACTCCGTCCATTGATGATCCAATATCACTATATACGAACCAATTTTGAGTATCATTATTTATATCGTCTATGTCAGTAAAACCACCCTGATATAATTTCATAGCATCAAACCACCTTTTTATTCTTGCAACATTCTTTTGTGTATATTGAATATTCGTAGAAATAACGAAATATTTTGGTATAATTGAATATGCGATTGAATTTTCAATGTTATTATGTTCTGCACCGCCTGATAAATCCTTACAATTACTTTCAAACTTAACCACTTTTCTTGGAAGAAAACCTTTGACTTGTTCTACTTGTACTGCTGAATCATATGCCGTCTTAAAATTTTGGTTGTATCCCAATGCGTCTATATAAATAACCGGACGTGGAAAATAAAATCTATCGGGACTACCGTAATAATGTATTTTACCATCAAACGCTAATGTACAACGCATCATTGCATGGATCGCTCTCCATTTGTTTACATCCTCAACTGCAATATTACCCCAACATTTATTTTGAAAAACCCGGTCTTCGGTGTAATCGTCCGTACTTAAATAACCTTTACCATTCGCATTAATAATTGTATTCAATGGTCCAGCAGTATGAGGTAAAATATTACCTTCTACACTAATAGGCATGACACCGGTTTTTGGTACTTCGTCTAATGGTAAGGTTTCATGTAATGTTTCATTGAGTTTATTACATATAGTAGATGGACTTTCATATATTGGAGCATCAACTTCTGCTATAACGGTTGTTGTAAATATTGGTAGATCCTCTCTTGTTGCTTCATAAAAAGACGCGTTTTCTTCATTGACATTTGCATTTCTACGATAAGGCCCACAATAATCTAAACCTAATTTTGTATATTTTCTACCACTTACCGTTGAATTATAATTGGGATCGTTTTCGTTTAATTTAAAACCGAACAAAGTTCTTGCAACTTTTGGATTACCACCTAAATGTCCATCAACATATTGCGGTAATTGAGTCCCATCGTCCTTTTTCAGTGGTTCATATCTAAACTCCCACGATTTATCAGTACATATTGGACTACCATAATTAAATTTAACCGCATACGAAGGAGTTGTAAATCCGCTTACAATTGCAGTTGCTTGTCCAGGCATGTCTTGTCCATTTCTATTATTTGCACTGACTGCACCGCCACTTGAATCAGGGTGGAAACCTATATATGGAGATTCACCGATAATATTTGGACAAAACATGGGTAAGTGAATTGTATTGTAACCATTGTCGCATACATAATTTGAAAACTCCATACCTAAAATATTATCACATAACCCGGTACTACCTTCATTTTCACCACTTAACTCAACGGTTGAATCTGCACTCGCACCTATTGAATGAATTATGATATTTTCAGTTGAAACTTTATCACCAACCTGAAAATTAAATGGTACTCTATTAACCCATTCTGCATTTTCTTTACCAGTATTTCTTTGGGTAATTTTTACATTTTCTGCATTTTGTCGTGAACATTCAATTAAAAAACTTTTCGTAAAACTCATAATTATATTCAATAATATAATAACATAATAAAAAAAACCTTAATTTAATCCTTACATAGTTGAGGATGTTACGAAAACTTTACCTTTGACAAGTTGGAATACACGTTCAACTTCACCGAAAATGCAGAGTTCTCCTTGTCCTGAATAGTATGGATTTTTTGTAGATTTGTAATTTAAATCAATTTCTACTGCTTGACTACCTATCATGACACCATTACCTTTGAAATTACCGGTCATTTTTTTGAGATCAATACCCATATATTTACCCATACCTCGCAAGTATTTTTGATTAATACCCATAAAGGATTGATTGGACATACCTGCTTTACGTTCATTCAATTGATATTGAAGAGTTGCGACCGATGCAGATTCAGGTGTGGAGAAACCAGGTTGTTGCGATGCAGAGGTTGTTGCTTGATTATCACGTTGTTTGCAACTTGTTGCACCATTGTACATACCATGTGGGATATAAAATGGACTACCGAAAACATCAGCGAGTTCACAATAAAAGTGTGGATTGAAATTAATTGGACTTGGGAATCTTGGAATAGAGTTCAATACCAATTGTAGTGCAATACCATCTTCTGCAAGCGAATCACGTGAGCAATATTTCAATAACAATGGATTCAATTTTGAGAGATTGTAATTTTCAAAATCTTCATCGCTTTGTGTACCAGTTGGATAATGCGACATAAGAAGTGATCTCAAAACTTCATTACTGAAACCAATCAGACGTACATGTTCTGCTTCATTCGCAACACCATAAGCAGTTGGTTCTTCTTGTGTCAATGTTGTTTTAACATTACGGAATTCAGTGTAAATCATATTAATACCTTGTGTCATCATTTCTTTTGCATCCCTTTCTGCTCTACCATCTTCGTAGAAAATCAAGTCAGTTGCGAGGCGAACCGCACTTGTTTCAATATTAATTTTACCAGTAGTTTCGTCTGCAATAGTATCGTAATTTTGCAATGAAACACCTATACCGACACTTGGAGGTGCTTGGAATCCTGCAACGGTTGTTGCCGCCGAAACATCGCATGTGACTGCATTATCACTTTGCATTCTAATTGCAAATGGTCCTGCTCCGCTCCAATCTTGTCCGTCCAATAGATCTAATTGATTTGGAGCACCGCCACCAGTTACACCAATAACTCTTGCTAATTGAGTACCAGGAGCACCACTTAATTCTACCAATGAACCAAGTGTAAATGTACCAGCGGTATTATTGGTTGTCATGTCTTTTGCATTTAAGTTATATGCTACACGCGCCGCGCCATTGCCTTCTGCGCTTGTAACTTGGAATGTACTCCAACCAGGACATCCCAAAAATTGTGCGACACGAGAGGCGTCATAACCGACATTTGCTCCGTCCGTATCAACTGCGGTAATTGCACCAGCGGCTGCGCTAATTTGAACATCAATAGTACAATCGGGATTTGTCAATGAAACTAATGTTGCTTTGCCCGTTACATAGTCAGCACCGCCAATGGTTACACTGAATTTTTCATTAATGGATGCTAATGGTGATAAACCACTTGCAACACACAATCCCAATGAATCACCTGCACCACCGATATTTGGTGAAACAATTTCTATCCAATCACCTTCTGCGTATCCTTTACCAGCGTCAAGTACTCGTAAATTTTCAGGTTCACCCCCAGCAGTTGTATCATACATAATTCTTAAACCGCTCCCACTCCCGGTGACTCCTAATCTATTTGCGACATTTGTAGGATTTGCAATTTGATCTGTTAATGATACACCGAATTGACTTGGCGACTCTAATGCTCCCGCTCCCGAATATTGTTGTCTCCATGCAACTGCGACACATGCACTTTTATCAGCGTCTTCTGCCAATGAAGGACATAACACTGCTCTTTCATTTGATCCCCATTTTGAATTATCACTGAATACTAATTCAATAGAAACTTCGTCATCGTGATTAATTAATTGCAATGGAAGTTGAAGTCTTTGACCGAAAAAACCCGGGAATAATGTGGATAATTCAATTGTAAATTCAGGGGATCCCGCTTCACTTGCAGTGTCTTTATAAAAAGTGGATAATCTATATGCTTGCTCAACTTGTGCATCCATAACACAAGGTCTTGCACCAGCACGTCCGTTTGCATTTGCGTCCGGTTCTAATGCTTTATAACCATCACTACCTACCATTCGCATTTGTCCAGCGAAAACTTCTTTTGCAGATTTACTACCAGTTCGGCGACCACCGGAGCAAGTTTCATATGAATTACTTGTACCATGAAGTACATGTTCAATGTTTTCTCTTTTTTCTAAATGACTTAAATTTTCTCTCATTGCATATAACTGATTTGCGGAATCTACTTGGGCCACGACTACATCACCAACTCGCATAGTTGCTTGGGATATTAACGAATATACACCTGCTGTTGGACAATATTGATATGCATCTTTTATACAAGTCGCACTAAGGATAATACGCGAATCACCACTTAAATATCCGCGATGAGGTAAAATAAATTGACATGAACCACCAGTGGATGAATCGTCTATATGTCTTGGGACAATAACAATGGTTTCAATTCGCATGTTACGATTTTCAGGATCGCTTTTAATCATTAAAGGATTTACGCTCATTTTTGTAAGATTTAATTTATAATAATAATAAAGAAAAAAAATATTTATAATTAAATTTAAACAAAAGATTTTCAAAATCTTTAAAGCAAAGACTTTTATCTAAACTTTTTTAAAAAGTTTTAATTTGACGCAACGAGATTACCCATTGAATCACTGACGACCACCGTTTGCGCCATTACAAAGACATTTGTATTATTAACGGTATTATCCAATTGCGATTTTAATGAATAATTGTAAGATGCTTGCGAATAGTCTTGTGCTTCACCGACATGGAGTGAATCCAATCTTAAACCAATACCATAAACTCTTGCAGATTTTTCTTTATTACCACTTCTTGACCAAGCGTTATTTGCATTAAAAACCCATGCATTAACTAAACCTTGATCGGCGGATTGCGGAGTCTTTAAATCGTCAGTACGTTCTTCAACCATAGAGGTCAATTTTTCAGTATCAGGTGATATGGAGCAATTTCTATTTTCACTAAATGCAAAAATGGAATTCAAAAATGTTCTACTTCTTAATGCTTGGAATCCATTGTCGCGGTTTGTAACTTCAAAATCTAAATCATAATTATATGGGAAACGAACTGCACCACGATTAAAGGTGACTCGTTCTAATTTTTTTGGATCATAATTACCTGCATTTTCTTCTAAAAGTTCAGGAGTAGAAAATCCATTATAATTGAAGTTATTGGACCATGCACTTGGTAAGAAATTTTGGTATATGAATGAACAACGTTGAAGGTTCAAATTGAGGTTATTATGATCATTACCGGAATTTACGATTGATAAGTAATTGTATGCGGAGTTGTATTCAATTTCATCTCGGGAACTTGGAATTGCCTTTTCTAATACTAAATATCGTCCCATCAAAAACACGTCTCTCAATTCGTAAACAAATTTATCAGCATTTAATCCATAAATACAATTGGATGTACTTGTTAAATTAATGGATAAGGACAATCCAGCAGAAGCGAGTGAAATTGGTTCGGGGTTGGATAAATAACCGGTCATCATGCGAAGAGCAAATGGAATATCACCGGAACATTTTCTACTAATGCAATCGTTATTTGGGACTGAACCGAATGTCATTTGGTATAACGAACATAAGTCTTTGTATGATGCAGTGACCGCCATTTGGGACGCCATTGCTCTATTGTATTGTTTAAATTGTTCATATAAATTACCTTTCAGATTTGCAACATTTACTTGGGTAATTGCGGAACTGACTGAAACACGATCGTCTAAATAACATACATATTCAGTTTCGTCTTGTGTTGCTCCTTGTGCATCAAGGTCAAAACGATTTGCAGGTGCTTGGTCGCTTGCACCAGTTGAACTCTGATTGTAAACTCTTAATTTACCACATAATCTTAAACTTTTTGGATCAATCATACGACTAAAATTTTCATTAAATTCAAAAGTAAGGATTGGTGAAGATTTGTGATATGAGTATGCATTATTTTGTGCTTTATTGACAGGGAATAACTTGAATGGTACGGTTTCAACTACATTCATTTTATTATTATTTTTACTATAATAATTATAAAGAAAAAAATAAATCAATTAAAATCAAAATCATAATGTATTAACCTACTCATAACCCATTGGGTTTGGTTTGTCAAAAAGTACAAGAAACCTTAATTAATCTTTAATGCAGTTTGGTTTGGATTTTAAATTTAATAAAAAAAAATGTGTCCAACAAAAGATTTAAAAGTTTGACCAAGGGATTCTCCTTCTTTTTGACAAACTAAACCTTGACATCGGTTTCATTATCATTACATATATTATTATTACTGCAATTTGATACACATGGGATACAACCTTTTTGTTTGTCAATTATTAATTGATCCATTTGAGAGGATACATCTAAAAAACATTTTAAAAACTCACTTTTAAGTTCTTCATCCTGAACTCTTGCTAATAATATAACGAATTTATCCTCAATTTCTTTATCCATATAATTAATCCTCTTCTATATATGTAGATATTTTACTATTTATTTCTTTAACTAATTTTTTCAATCTGATATTTTGATTTTTAACTTTTGTATACTCTACTTTTAATAAATCCGCTTTTAACTTCCACTTATCCACTTCGTTTTTATACTTGTTTAACTCGGTTTGGATTGCTTCCATAATATAATATACTTTTAAAAAAAATATTGATAAAGTATTTGCTTTAAAGATTTTTCATAATACAAATCATTAATGGTTTTATATAACCAATGCGGTCAGTCGGATATTTACCGGTTGCGTCATTACCAAAATGAAAACCTTTTTTTGGTTTTCTCAAAAATCTAATTTCAACGTTGTCTTTTTTATAAAAATGATCATGAAAATATTTCGTATGCGTAGAAGCAGGTAGTAAAAATACGAATGTTCCCTTATGTTTTGATGCTTTTTCAACGAATTTACCAATTTTACCATCAAAAAGAGGGTGAACGAATGCAACTTCATTATCCCAACTATGATCTAATGCACTATTTTCTTTGGTATAATATCGGTCGCATAAATGATTGTCATCGCTCGCACATATATCAATTGTGAATTTAAATTCTTTGGATAGTTCACTCCAAATATCTAATGGACAACGCAACCACTCCATTTTTTTACTACATGAAAATGAAAGAGTTTGTTTTGAAATATTCATACTTTTAAAAAAAGTAATATCAAAAACTATATAAAAAGACAATAAAAAAATACTAAAAAAATACCTTACTGAATAACCTCAATACCATCGGGTCGGATTATAATTCTTCTTAAATGAACAACGAAATTATTTAACAATAACGCCGCGGTTTGATTGTAATTTAAGTTCAATCTTACTTCACCTTCACGATTCATGTTGTATGAGTATCCTGGGAGAGCAAGACGACGTCCAATGAAAAACATTTTGAAGTTTTTCAATATGTTATTAACTGGTATATCTCCCGCCGCCAATGCGTGTTGTTGTTCTCTTAATGCAACTGCATTGTATGAATTTAAATTATAACGATTCATATTAACCAATTGATCAGGACAAAGGATCTTATGAAGTATGAACTGGTAGTTCTTAACCGTATTACGATCAGGTATAAGAGAGTCTTCTACGTAAGTTGCTTGGGACGAATGAATTGGGACTGACAAAATTGCTTTACCTCTTGTGTTTCTTGCATTAATGTACAATGAATTTGTTAAACTATTTGAACTAATATTAACTCCATAATTTGTGTATGAACGAATGTCCATTTGTAGTCCTTTATTGACTTGTGCAAGGACGGATTCCATGTATCCTTTTGGTGGTAGTACATAGTCAACCATCATACGAACATCAGTCATTTCATAATTTTGAATTGATGGTACGGTTGATGAATCAACTACAATATGAACGGTTGCACCAATTGCATATGCACTTGCGACATTTGTAGAGCATGTTAATACAATGCGGTTATTACCATCAATAGCAATACCACTAATAACTAATTTTTCGGTATTCGTACCCGTTCCTGGATTATCAAGGAGTTCAATAGTTTGTCCATTCATAAATAAATGTGCTGGGGACGCAACATCAGCAGAAAGTACATGATTATCATAACTTAAATCATCACCATGTTTTTTCAATGTAATAGTTGCTCCGGCGCCACCAACAATAGCGGTTTGAACTTCATAACCATAAGAGGACGAATAACCGCCACCACCTTTTCGTTTGCAACCTTGGTATTCAATTTCAACTTCTTCACCAAGTGTACCTGCTTTATAAACTGGTGCAGTCAATGCACATAATGCAGTTTGTGCTTCTTGTAAATTAATACGGATTCTTAAACCACTTGTTGCTAAATTTGGCCACACCGTATCACGATCAGGGGATAAACAACCTGATAAATGTAGTGGGAGAAGACATTCAACGGTTTTAAATGCTGAACCGCCGTCTTGTGCTCTTGCATCGCAATATTGATTACCGGTTGAATCACCAATAACAACTGAACTTGGTTTACCTTCATGGAGTACTCTTAAATTTCTTAATGATTCATTTTCACTATAAAATTGTCTTAATCCATCCATTAAACCATATTGATCCAATTGTTCTAATACGGTTTGACCATCACCACTGGATATGGTGACATCACGAAAGCATCCATAAACACCTGCAACACCACTTGGAGAAAGTTTTAATAATGCGTCATTTGCAACTTTCATTCTTAATGAAATGTAGGACGATTTGCAATTAACGATTGCTAAACTTGGTGGGATATAAATATTAATTTCATCTAATTCACCATAAGTTGCACCACGTCTTTCAGTGTAAATAATACTGCTTTTACATACCGTTTCAGGGTTGGGCATATTTCTTGATCCTTGCATGTTTTTATTATTTATTTTATAATAATTACGGAGAAAATAAAAATTTTGATTTTAACTTCTAAATAAATTAAAATACTCCCGCATTTGAGGGCATTTGAGCAAGCGATGTCATTGTAGGAGTAATTGAATTACCGAATTTATTTGAAATCGCTTGTGCACCACTAATACTAAGTTCTGCTTTTGAATCCGCTTCCTCTGCTTTTTCGTCCGCGGCCTCTTTTCCCGCTTCAATTCCGCCGGCGATTGCCGCCCCCACGCCAACCACCGCACCGACAATCTCGCCAACTATTGGGATCGCATCAAAAACTTGTGCTAATGCACCGGTACTTGCATCGGCGGCCACTTCGGCGGCGTCGGCGGCAACTTCGGCACCTTCCGTTAAACCTTCCGTAGCAGTTTCACCCGCCTCAGCAACGTCTTGTCCCGCTGTTCCCAATGTGTCTTCGGGTGTTCTTGTAAATGGAGCAACCGATGAGGGATCGTCAGCAACTGATTCATGAAATACATTGGATCCTAATCGTCTAACACCATCATCTGCATCAGTGGCGATATTACTCCCAACATCACCGACTTCCGGGACTTCACGAGAAGACATGTCTGTCATTTCTACTTCTTGTCCTGCTCCCGATGGTCGTTCGGGTACATCTACTTCTTGTGGTCTTGGAGCAACGTCCCCTTCGTCCCCTGCTTGTACGCTTCTTGTCCCAGTCGCATCAACGCTGTCCCCAGTTGGATTTGCTTCTTCTTCGGTTGGTTCGGCGTTTTCTTGTGTTGAATTTTTTTCCCCAGGTTCTTCATTTGATTCTTTACCACCAATTTTATCACTAATGTTTTTTAAGTGTTTTTTCATTGCACCAAAGGATCGCATTGAAAGCATGGTTGTCGCGAGTCCACCCGCTGAATCACCAACCGTATCCAATGTAGATTTTAATTGTCCGACTTGCAATGCTTCTTCACCTAAATTTAATTTATCCATTTCAAAAACTTTGGTCTTATCTGCTTTTGCTTTGTCTTTAAGTGTGTTAATCCCACTATCAAAGGAGGAGAAACCACTTAAACTGCGTTTGTAATCTGCCCATCCGCCGTCCATTGTAATTATTCGTTTATATAATTATCACCGATAATATTTTCAGTCATAGGTTTTACGTTTGATTTAAAATTTTCATAATCTATTTCTTCAAAACCATCCTTACCCGCTTTATAAACCATGGGTTCAACGTCATCTAATTTTAAATAACAATAATTAAATCGTTCTTTACAACAATAATCCCATACCGGTTCTAATTTATTTTTATATAAATCACCCCATTCTTCTAATATTTTCGTTCTTTCCACAACTGAATAACAACTACTTAACCATACTGACGTTGCTTGCGATCGTACTGCTGTTGGTAAATCCCTACATGTTTGATTTGCACAAAATAAACTTAAATTATAATGTCTATATCGTGTAAATAAATGAGTCACCAATGAATTTCTTTTTAAATATCCACTAATATCGTCAAAAAATATGGCGACTCTTGGTGGTCTTTCATCGGGATCAGGACTTTTTATATCAAAACTTTGTTGGTATTCTAATATGTCCTTTAAAAATGGTTCAATATTATCTAAATCGTCAAAAACAATAATGCGTTCTTGAAATTCTTCGCGAAAGTACGCTTGTGAACTGCGGTCAATTTTCGCAGTGGGGGATATAATGTATATCATGTCAAAAATAGGTGTTTTACCTCCGAGGGTTTGTTCACTTAATAACATCCATGACATAAGATTTGATTTTCCACTCTTAACTTTCATAATTAATAACATAACACCCGGTATATCCGGTAATCTTGGATCAATTGGTCTTGGTAATTTTATTTCAGGTAAAAAATTTTTCAATTCTAATACACGTAAATCATTGAGAGGTTCAGTTGGTTCTTCTTTGTCATTGTTTTTTTTGGGCATGATCAAAATATTCTGTATATTATAATACAGAGAAAATTTATGCATTCCATAATACACGTCTGGCCCAATAATTCGCTGAATTTTTATTGTTTTTTGTGAGTCGTCCTGATTTATCGCGAATACCGCCACTACGTTTTAAATAATTTTGTCTTGCTTTTGCAGAGTAATTATGTCTGTATCCTTTTAGACCAAAACCAATGAGTTTTCTTTTTCCGTCTTTCATGACATATACTTTTTTCTTATACTTACTTGATTTTGGTGCATTAAATGGTTTATACAGAGGTTTTTTATTTAATTTTTTATATACAGCGGGTTTATTTTTTTTAAGGTATGTTGCTTGTTTTTTTGATTTCAACGGCATAATTTTTTATATTGTTATATTATATTACTATAAAAAAAAATGGATTGGTTATTTGGGACAAAAACACCTACAAAAGAAGACATGTTATGTGCAATGTTGGATGCACAAAGTAAAATTGTACAGGGGTTACTTGACGAAGTAAAACAATTATCAGCGATCGTTCATAAACTTTATGAAGTAGAAACCAATGACGTTGAAACACAAATACCAGTACCTTTGCATAAAAAAAATATAGAGGATTGTACAGGGGATATATTTCATATGGAGTTGGACGAATTTATAAAAGGGTGTATGATTGACGATAGTACCGATGAAGAAACAACGGATAATATACAGGGAAAATAATACATATACAGGGCAAATAATACATATACAGGGTATATTTTATCTTTTATTTATGGTGAGTAAAACCATTTAAAGGCAACGCGACATAGTATAGTATTGAGAAAACAAAAAATATTTTACACTTTACAAATTAAATAAATCAAAAAAGCAAATAAGAACTACTATATAAAATGACAACACGTAATATTATTCAACAACAAGCGGAGCAAATCCGTTCACTGAAAGGGGAGAATGAAGAACTGAAAAACACATTGAAAAAATTAAGAGAAGAGAAAAAACAATTGAAAAAAGAATGTGAGAAAATTACCCACTATAAATGGGGAGATTTCAAAGAAGAAGTTGAGGGACTTGTAAGATGGGGTCAATGGGGTAATAGTATGAATGTTGCGAGAATGGAGTTAGAACAACAAGTAGAAGAACTCCAAAAACATGTGTAAAGGTTTGGTATGTCAAAAAGTATTAAAAACCTGATATAAACTTTAATACAATATGGTGTGGATTAAAAAAAATATAAAAAAAACAATCCACACAAAATAGAAATAGATTATGCAAAGAGTTTCTCCTTCTTTTTAACGTACGAATCCCAACACAATATAATATGATATGGGATACAAACTAAACCCAAGGTAGTAGGGAGAACCCTTATAGAAAGATAGGGGCGTCCCTTATAAAATCCTTATAGGGATTCACCCCTGTACCCCTGTAATAAGAAATAA
>Ga0181395_1000650_pt1 | contig 14449 bp, 4 predicted proteins | sample 18SPOviralmetaG_FD_130124 | JGI IMG/M metagenome (GOLD analysis project Ga0181395, IMG submission 130124) | Marine viral communities from the oligotrophic San Pedro Time Series (SPOT) site, San Pedro Channel, CA, USA - 18 SPOT_SRF_2010-12-16 | ecosystem: Environmental > Aquatic > Marine > Strait...
CCAGCAATACTTGCATAACCTGGAATGATTGCATTACCTGCAACATTTAATGATGTTCCAGTTGATGATGCATCTAAATAATAAGCAGTATTGTTAGAATCATAGAAAATTGGAGACCTAATACTTGCATTATGAAGTACCATATCGGTTCCAACTCTATAATATTCAGTACCGGCGTTGGTTGCTTGATAAGAATAGGTGTGAGAACCTGGCATTCTTACTGTTATACCATATTCGGTTCCACCACCTGATCCTTCAGCTTTTAGTAACCAATCGTTATTGTTTGTCTTTTGTACATATATAGTACCATCATTTGTACTTTGATTATTTCCACCAAATACATTGAGCTCTTCAATTTTTGTTGATCCAGCTGGATTTACAAAAAATCCAGTGTTTCCAGTATCATAAAATATTGGTGCTCTAAATCCGCCAGTTATAGTACTTACAAGCTGCCCAGCTCCATCACCACTATAGATATTAAGTCCACCACCCGTTGCTTTTATTGTCCATGATCTTGTACCACTTTCATCAAAGCCAAGTCGAGTACCAGTATGAATAAGTGTTCCCATATCGCCTGTACTTGAAAGATTCTGACGAATCGATAAAGCACCTGTTTGTGATGAAGAATTACCACCGTCGTGCAGCTTAAATTCTAATATTGAGCTGGTAGAACTATTAGTTGAAAAAATTGAATGATAGCGATATAAATCATCATGTCGTCCAATCCTTAATGTTTCATTATGGCTACTTGAATGCCCAGGTCTTAAATGTGTAAGACCTTTTAAAACTCTTGAAGAAGCAGGATCCTCATAGTATGTAGTATCAGCACTATCATAATAGATGGGAGCTCTATGGTTATAATGACTGGTTATAGATCCATCGGAGGCCATTGTCATTACATGATTACCTGAAACACCACCTGTTTGATTTATTGCCGTAGCATTTGTATAGAATCTTCCATAACCTCCAGTAGAAGTATTTCCAAATAATACATTATTTGCACCGTTATTACCTAATTGTAAAGTTCTCCAATCGAAATATCCTCTATAAGAATTTGTAGCATTATATCTTACAAATACACCACGGCCATTTCCGCTGTTTGCAAGTGTGACATTTTCATTAACATTTAGAACGCTATTAATATTTAAAGAGTTTAACTGACTTGTACCATGTGGATCTGTATAATAATTTGTGTCATTTGAATCATAGAAGATTGGAGCTCTCATGTCCATAGCAGCTATAAATTGTCTATTAAATAGTTGATGACTTTCTGTTACGTCGTAACAAGTACAACTTGCAAGATACCAATTAAAGTTTCCAGAACCACCTCCTACATATATATGACCACCTCCAGAGAATGATCCAGAATCTCCACAATGTGATACTCGAACATACCATTCCCATTTACCAGTACCAGCAGTATTTGTAAGGAAGTATGAAGTTGCGTTACTTCCTTGAGCGTTTTCCGCAATATATAAAGTCTTACCTACTGGTAATTTAGCTTGGAAAATTTGCACAAAGGTATGATTATCTTCTGCAGGAATAGTCTGATAGAATCCACCAAACCCTGGAGATGATGTTCCACCATTATGATTAATTCTTATTACCTTTCCAGAAGAATTAGGTGCATTTCCGCCTGAGTTTGTAGTTGCATCTTCACGCGTATGTGTAACTACACCACCACCAGCATTATTATATACATTAACACTGTTATTACCATCAGAAAAGTCTTCGTCTCCATATAGTTGTCGGCCAGAATGTCTAAGAGAAGTAGCAATAGGATTCCATGGCCCTCTTTCTGTATTGTTATTTGTCATATCAAGTACTTGCTTACCGTCTATCAGTAGCTTACTTACACCAACAGTATTTAAGTTACTAGTACTGTGAGGGTCCAAATAATAATTAGTATCATTGGTATCATAAAATAGTGGTGCACGGAAGGATCCTTCGGATTCTGTATAAGGAACTTCACCAAAATAGAATCTTCCAGAAAGTTCTTGAATATATGCAGTTCGTGCAGTACCAGTATGGAAAGATATATAAGGATTACCACTATCGTAAACTGCAAGGTTACCTTCACTTGATAATGCTGAAGTTGTTCCTGCTTGTATTTTATTAGCTCTTAATTGATTTAATCTACTTGAAGAAGAACCATATATGTAATATGAAGTATTACCACTATCATAAAATATCGGAGCACGGAAAGATCCTAAGGCATATCCTTCGTTCGAAGTAAAGAATTGTCCACTTGCGTTCCACCCACCAGTTGTTGCACCGAACGCACTACTATAAACATGATAACTAGTGTCTGTAAGACTGTTACTTGTACCATTACGAAGACCAGTATACCAGTTATTTGATGTAGGATTCTTATAACGGGTCATTGCCTCGTTATTACCTGAAGTAGATTCAATCCATAGATAGTTATGGCCCGAGGTCGAAACTTTTAATCTATGACCCGTATCTGCTGCAGCACCTATACCTACATTAAAATCGTTTATTTTTAACAATCCAGTTGAACCAGTTCCAATCATATCAAACTGGAATGAATTAGATCCTATACCTTTAATTTCTAATGCATTATTACCAGTATCGTATATTGTTAAATTACCATTTTGTGAATTAGTATGTCCTAAGTATAATGTTCCATATAGTTTTGAATTACCTACTGGGTCTATATAAAAATCTGTGTTTGAAGAATCGTAGAAGATTGGAGCTCTAAAATCAGTTGTTGCAGTACCTATTCCTGTAACAGTTGCTCCACTACTTGTGGCTTCAATTCTAGTTGTTCCACCTCTTTGTATTTCAACATCATGTGAAGTAGATGTACCAAACTTAATTGAATCATTACCTGTATGTGCATACCAGTGTGATCGCATTGAATTAGCTTCTTGAGATACTTCGATTTTAGCGTGAACGCTAGAAGAAACATTTAATCTTGCACCCCAACTACCATCATCAGTTGCATAACCAGCAGCTGTTGCATTACCAAGATGTACAAAGTTTGGCAATCTATCTTTGTTAAGTGTTCCGCTATTAATATTATTAGCATTAATTCCAGCATTAGATGTTAGTACAGTGTTACCATTAACTGTTGGTGTTGCTGCAAAAGTTGCTCCGTTAAATACTGAAGTTCCAGCTGGATTTGCGTAATATGCCGTATTGTCAAGATCTCTGAATGACGTACCATCAACACCACTTGCATTAGCTTTTAAGAATGTAAGTGAGCCATAACCAGCATTGTTTACATTAAACTCTTGTGCATTAACATACATCGTAGAGGTATTATTATTCCAAATTTTACCCTTCCAAGAGTTAACACTATTAGATGTAATACCGAAGTAAAGTGCATTTGCACCCCTAATGGAAGCATTACCATTCACCTCAAGCTTGAGGTTAGTAGAGTCCATTGCTGATTTAGCTTGGTTTATAGCAACGGTTGGAACACTTTGAATGTTACCGCTGGCATCGACTACTAATATGCCATTAACTTCTAATCCGTCACCGGTTCTAAATGCCATTTCTTAATCCTCTATTTGTATATTTCATATTACTATTTATAGGTAAATCCACTATATCATTCTCCTAAATTTAAATATATAATTACTAGCACTGGTGGAATTGTGTGTCGCTCTTAGCTGTAGCATTAAATTGTCTCCGCCACTTGGATGTCTTAGTGTTCTTAAGAATATATTTCCGTCATTTGGCGCATGGCCTGCTCTATGCAAAGTAATTTCATCAACCTCGTTACTGTTAGTGCCGCCACTAAACCAACTCATAACACCTGAATAAAATTCTTGATAATGATATCTAGGAACATCGCTATCAGCGTATATTTGTACTATGTAGGTTCCTGTTGATAAATCACCACCATTTATTCCAGTATCTTGCCATGAAGTAGTTAATTGAGCTGAGACCGTTACTGTATATAACTGATCAACATCACTACCAGATGTCATTGTTAGACCCGTATGTTGTACATTACCAGCAACAGTCAGTGGTTGGTCACTATGAGTAGTTCCACTAGTAATTCGTATTCGAGCAGTAGTGCTTCCTGCTCTATCAAGTTGTAAATCTTCGTCGTATGATCGTACAATTCCTTCATCAATAACTATTTTTTTATTAAAATAAAACTGAGGCGTATCCGTCATCATATGATTATAAGAACCATTTCCTGGCCCTACTCTAAAATAACCATATGATGTTTGAACATTTAAGTATTCACTAACATCACTCAACGTAGGACTGGAATTTGTGCCTAGTTGAATAGTATTCATAACCGAGGTTGTTGCAGGATTAGTGTAATAAACAGTATTATCAATATCATAATAATGAGGAGCTCTCATTTCGGATGTACTTCTTATGCTACCACCCGCTTGTACTATTCCAGTATCTCCATAGATAGTTAATCGTTCTGTTGCTGTTCCAGCGTTAGAAGGTTTAAATACTATATTTCTACTTGTAGTACCACCCTGAATAAAGAAATCAATTTGGGCATCCCATGCAGCCATACTGAATATGTTACTGCCATAATTTATTTTACCATTCCAGTTCATATCGGTACCACCAATCTGAACTTGAGAACCATTCCACGATACTTGAGGATTTCCACCTGTGCCTACAGCAAAATCTGCTTTACCAGAGTTATTACCACCACCGTTAACCATAAACTTATTAACTACTGAAGTTTCAGATGGATCAGTATAATATGCTGTATTATCAGAAGAGTAATATCTTTCTGATCTTAAATTTCTTCCATAAAAATATCCATCAATATTAAATTCTGCGGTTTTTGTGAATGTGCCTCTTCCCGTTGATGATGAGGTTGTTCCATGTTTTTTCTGATAGACTTGCATTGTACCAGAACCACCAGAGCTCTGACGTAATAACCACATACCAGCGTTTACATCACCTGAATAAACTGGAGTCCAAGAATCAGTCTGAGCTCCTCCATAAGTAGCATTTACCGAAAGTGTTGCAGTATTACTTCCTGTTGCACCATGTAATTTTAAGTATGAACCCAATCTAATTTCAGATGTAGTATTAGACATCACTAAATTACCAGCAATACTTGTATTACCAGTTAATGATGGATTTGCTATTGGAGCTTTTGTTGCAATACTATTAGTAACTGTTGTACTAAAGCTTGCATCATCACCAAGTGCCGCGGCTAATTCGTTTAGTGTGTCTAATGTAGTTGGTGCAGAATCAGTAATTGCGGCGACAATAGTTGACTGAGTTGCGTATCCGTTATTTGAAAGGTATGTTCCTACTCTTGAATCTGTGTAATAGAGATTAGATCCTTCTGATAAATTGCCAGTATTATGATTATTAAGATTGGAAGCCTGCGTTGCTGTACCAGACAATGAACCTGTAATATCACCAGTGATAGTACCAGTAACTGTAATACCAGAATTATTAATTACTAATCTTTTTGCAGGAGTTGTACCAGTTATAAATCCGATTTCTCTACTTACAGAGTTAGATCTTGACTGGAAGTATAAAGCACCAGCTAAATAATCTCCTGTTGAACCTTGTCCATTAAATATGTAAGCATTGTTACTACCAGAGAATGCAGAACTTTTACCATCTAGTGTAAAGGCAAGATATCTTTCCTCACTTCCACTACCTTGTATAATTAATGGCCCTGCAACTTGAACTGTATCACTTAATGTTAAATCGCCTTGATCGTTATTGATTCCACCTCTTGCTTTAATTGAGTTACTAAAGTAAGCACCACCGCCTGCAGTTACATAAAGATATTGACTTCCGCCAATAACAACTGTTCCATCGTTTCTAAAATATGATTGTGTCGTTCCACCTGAGTTTTTTATATGTAATGCATCTGTTGAAGAGTCACTTGTGGTACCTTTAATTACTAGGTTTCTTATTAGCGATGCACCGGCTGGATTCATATGATACGCTGTATCATTTCTATCTTTATATGAAGCAAATCGAGCATTCATTTCAGATATTATATCAGCACTCGGTCCGTTATACCAACCAAGATATATATGTTGCCCACTTGTAGAATCTATGTAAAGATTACCAGCACTACCTGCAGTGATCCTTGCAGGAGATGAAGTGTTATGGCCACTAATAGCTGTTCCAATATTAATATCAGTAATACCACTTACATGGCTATTAACTCTTATGGTTCCATTAAACTGAGACTCTTGTCCTAGTGTAACAAGTGCAGCATTAGAAGCATTTTTAAGCGTTAGATTGCCAGTGCCAGGTTCAAGATAATGATCATTATAATCAAAAGTAAGTCGACTGTTGGCTATAAAGTTTCTACTAGAATCTATAACAGTAGTCGTGCCGATTTTATAAATAGCGGCCTGCATTGTGTTAAAGTAAGAAGTACTTTCGGGCTGTATGTAATAACTATTATTATTATTAAAGTACAAAGCTCCCGAAGTAACCTTTTTAAGATTCCAACTGCCCCACTCACTATTTAAGAAACCATAGTTAGTTCCGTCTCCATAAATCTGAAATCTAAAATTGCTTCCACTATCCTCCATGTGCAAGCCAGCTGCACCTGCAGCACCAATTCGCGCTTGAATATTATTAGCATTACTTGTAGTTAATTGATGATTTGCAGAAGTAAATTCTAGCTCACCCCCTGTGGTTTTTATTTTTCCTGAAGATGTGACAGCACCACTAGAGATTGTTCCAACATTAGACATATTACGAGAAGAATCAAAAACTTGAGTGCCCTGTATTTGTAAAGGAGATCGGATATTTACGATTGCATCTTGAGAACCTAGATAAAGAGCAGAATTGCCATGATGTCTCCATATATAATTTGTTATAGTGTCTGTAGTATCTTGTACAATAAAATCAACATCATTTGCAGTAAAGGTATGAGTACCACTTGCATTTATATTACTTGTTGTAATATGTCCGAAAACACTTGTTCCATTACCGTTAAAATATCTACTAGTATTATCTGAATCATAATATATTGGTGCAGATAAATTTCCTGTAGCTGTTATGTTTCCTGCAAATGAGGCATGACCAGCGGTGCTTATAGAAAACTTATTTTGCGCGGTATAAGAAGATTGTGAACCATCAGATGCATAACCAATATTAAATCCTGATTGAGCATATCCGGAACCTATAAACCATTCTCTGTTATTTGCGCTACTTGCGCTATTTACAGAATCTCTGATTTTTATTCCTGCGCCTCTTCCTTCATAACCCTTAATCATAAGAGTTGCGGACATCGCGGGCGCCTGACCACCATCAGGAATATCCATTGTGATATTCCTAGTTGTTATTGTACCAGTAAATGTTGGCGATTCCTCAAAGTTAGATGTAATAACACCCGTAGACGAATTATAACTTAATGCATTACCTGATACACTTATCGCAGCTCTTGCTCTAGCATCTGTAAAGTATAAATTAGATCCTTCAGTAATACTACCAGTATTTTGTGCTGGCATTGTAAAAGACATAACACCAGTTGTAGCGTTATAAGATAACGAGCCTGTAGCACTTATTGAAGCCCTAGCCCGTGCATCAGTATAATATTTAAAATTAGTATGCTCTGTAATGTGCCCAGTATTTAGGGATACAGATCCACCTAAGGCAGTATTCTCCCCAGCAATCGTTATGCCGCTATTAGCTAATTTCGAGTTTGGAATCGTAGGAACTTCATCAATTTTAATTTTGCCGCCAGAAATCTCTAGAGCACTTTTACTCTCTTTGACTTTTCCATCAGAACCCAATAATTCTGCTAATAGTCTACCTTTAGACTTTGCCATTGCAACCCCTTTTAAATATTACCTATTTTATACATACTATTTATACACTACTATTCGGCAGTGTAGGCTTTTCCAGCAGTAACAGCTGTATTAACATCGGCCATATCTTCACTGCCCCAATCATCCTTTGCTACCATTATTTCTAAGTGTGCAACGTTGCGATCTACGCAATCTTGTCGATCTTCTACAGATTCACCTGCCATTTCATTTCCCGCGATTACCGCGTTGATGAGTTCTACACTATGCCCCATAGCAGTGTAATCTTGTGCCATTTCGGCGTCCGTTCTATCAGTCATTTCATTTCTCCTAAAATGTCTAGACCCTCTTTTTATCATAGGCAAGGGCGTTAACCTGTTTTAAATTTAAATTAAGTTATTAGTTTCCAATGATCTGTATCAAATACAAAGTTATATTCAACACCTTCGTGTGTATAAACGTAAGTATCTCCATCATCTGGAATCTCTGAAAATACTACACTACCATTCATTAATTCACACACTTGGTGTTCAACTCGTGTTCTATTATCTGGCATAATTATCTCCTTATCCGTATGTATGTGTTATATTACTAATTGATCCTGTATAAACTCTTACCGTAAGCGTAGATTTACTATAAGAGCCTGAACCATATGTTTCTACAATTCTTAATCGACCATGAGCACCAGTAGTCGTTAGGTTATGGTCTGTAGCAGTCATGGTTGTTGTCATAGACCAAGTTGAGCCGCTATCATGGATTGTTTCTAATTCGTGGTGAGTGTGGTTATTTGCCCACTTACCCACAAAGTGTCTATTGATATCAGTACCGCCATTTGTTTGGTGTTGCGTAAATACTATTTCAGCCATAAAGTATGATGGGCAGTATAAGTTAGTTTCATGATCGTCAGTACCAGTCCACATATACTGATACTCTGTATATATCGGTGTTTGAAAAACAACACCACCATAAAAATTATCACCAGTATCTTCATAAGCATTATCATCTCCAAATTTTGTTGAGCCACCTACATGGAGTTTTCTGTCTGGATTTACGACTCCGATTCCAGCATTCCCGTTAGACTTTATATGAAGTCTAATATTACCATCACCATCTGACAAGACGATGTTGTTGCTTGAGGTGCGGATGTCCAGGCCGTTGCCATTACCTTGATAGGAACCTACAAGTGTATTCTTTCCGCCGGTTGTAACCTGCTTTCCTGCAGCATATCCAAAAAAGTTATTTACCTGTCCAGTGTTTATTTCTTGTCCTGCGTAAGCACCAATAAAAGTACTATAACTTCCGGCATTTGTATTACCACTAAGTCCAGCACCTGCCTGGTTTCCTACTGCAGTAACCAAGGTACCTGTATTATATTCACCAGCCTGTTGGCCAATATGAACATTTCTACTTCCAGTCGTATTTGCCTGACAGGCCGCATTACCCATAGCTACATTATAAGATCCCGTTGTATTATAATAAGCAACATCTATTCCAATTGCAACATTTCCAGTTCCTGAAGTGTTTTGGCGTAGAGATCTAGATCCAAGAGCAGTTATCTGACCTGATGTATTAGCTTGCCCAGACTGATAACCTATTCCAGTGGATCTACTTCCAGTTGTACTGTAAAGAGCTATTTGTCCGATACCAATATTTCCAGCACCTCCCTGGTTTGTCCAAAGAGCTTGATTTCCTATTCCAACATTATCTGAAGTCGTTCTACTTTTTTGACCAGCAGTATAACCAACATAAACATTACCATTTTTTGAAGGAGAACCTGAATCAGTATCGCCTTGTCCTGCCCCATGACCAATAAAGACATTGTTGCCACTGGCATGTGCCCAATACCCGGACTGGTAACCCATAGCAACATTGTTTGATCCAGTAGTTAACTTATATAGTGATTGGTAACCAATCGCATGGTTTATCTGTCCGGTTGTCGCATCGTGCAACGCGTAGTTACCGATACCAACATTATACGATGAAGTAGTAAGGTTAGTTCCAGCAACCATTCCTAAAAGAGCATTATGAGAACCAGTGGTTATTGCATCACCAGCATGTGAACCAACAATTGAGTTACTTGATCCACTTGTTATCGATCTACCAGCATACATACCAACAGCAGTATTATTTGTGTCACTATTAGTTGCTGATGAATGATTTAATAAAGCTTCATAACCAATTGCGGTATTACGATTACCAGCTACGTTTGCTTGAAGAGCATGGTCTCCCATTGCAATATTATATTGTCCTGTTGTATTTACGGCTAAAGAATTTCGTCCAATAGCAATATTATAATTACAACTTGTAAACTTTTGCCCCGCATATCTACCGATTGCAATATTATTTTGGCCTGTTACAGCGGTTCCGTCTCCGGCCATAGCACCAAGACCAATAGCAATGTTTGCCGTACCGGTTGTAATACCGTTAGTAGAAGAGGCATTTGATGAGCCAGCAAATGTACCAACCATAACGTTTTCAGTACCTGTAGTAACGCTCATTCCTGCTTCATTACCTATTGCAACGTTTTGTGCACCTGATGTATTATTTTCTAATGAGTTTGCACCTACCGCTGTATTCCGAGTTCCTGTAGATACTTGATTACCTGCCGAAAAGCCAACAGCAGTATTAAACATGTCTGGACTAGTCGTAGTATTTTGACTATATAAAGCACCATATCCAAGAGCAGTAGACTTATTTCCTGTTGTATCAGAAGATAAAGCATACATACCAATACCTACATTATAATCCCCAGTAGTATTTGCTTGACCCGATTTAGCACCAAAATAACTATTGTTAACTCCTGTGGTAGTATATATTCCGGAATCATCACCTACAAAAGTATTGTAAGATGATGTAGTACTCGAATATCCTGCATGATTACCGAGAAAAGTATTTCTTTGTCCGGTTGTAAGACTATGAGCAGTTCTTGCACCCACAAAAGTATTATACTGTCCTGTGGTTAGTACTTGACCAGAATGATTACCGACTGCAACATTCATACTATAGGTTGAAGTCGTAAAGTTTTGAGCTTGTAGCGCACTTACACCAATTGCTACGGTATCTCGGCCTTGTGTATCCGCCTGTAATGCATAATATCCAATTGCTGTGTTGCTTGGAGCCGATGTAATATTTGCACCTGCATATGATCCCATAAATACATTCTGTGTACCTACAGTTACATCATGTCCTGCCCCATAGCCCATGGCAACATTATTTGAAGCTGTTGTTTGACTTGTGAGAGAATACGCTCCCATAGCCGTGTTAGTCTGTCCTGTGGTGTTTGCTTTTAAAGCATCATAACCAACGGCTGTATTGTTAGAGGCTGTAGTAGCAGCGTTTAGAGCTTGCATTCCAACCGCAACATTATAAGATCCTGTAGTATTTGATGTTAAGCTTGTTCTACCAAAGGCTGAGTTTCTTTCTCCTGTAGTGTTATACTTCATAGCTTCTCGGCCAGATGCAGTGTTATAAGAACCCGTGGTGTTTGTTACTAGTGATTCCTTACCTACTGCAGTATTTTGAAGTCCTGTAATATTTGCTTTCAAGGCGTAGTATCCTACAGCAACATTTTCTCCTGCTGTAGTATTCAAACGAAGAGCTTGTGTACCAACTGCTGTGTTTTGAGAACCAGTCGTGTTTGTGTACACTGATAATTTACCAACTGCTACGTTATCGGTTCCAGTGGTATTATTTCCTAAACTTTCTCGGCCAACTGCAACGTTACCAGAACCAGTACTATTGTCTGTCATGGATAAACTACCTACTGCAGTATTTTCAGTACCTGTAGTATTTGCATCTAGAGCGTATTCTCCTATTGCAACATGTCCAGCCCCAGTAGTTACGTTAAGAGTATTATATCCAACTGCTGTATTTCCTGTAGCACCAGTACTAGTAACCATTGATTGAGCACCAATCGCTACATTGTAACTTCCGGTAATATTAGCAGCAAGAGAATCTCTACCTAATCCTACATTGTAGCTACCGCTTGTAAGAGCATTTTGAGAATTATATCCAACAGCAGTATTACCTCCACCCGATGTAACACTAAACATAGATACAACGCCTACAGCTACGTTTTGAGTAGCATTACCACTTCCATAATGTGATGCATAACCTACAGCAACGTTATTATTATTTGTATTTTGCCAGTTTGCATATGCTCCAACAGCTGTATTTTGTGCTCCACTTATAATTGATTTACTTGCTTCTCTACCAAGGGCTGTATTATTACTGCCGGTAGTTGCTTGCCATTGAGCTTGATAACCAAGTGTTGTATTACCAGAAGCAGTAGTTTGATTTTTAGATGTGTTATAACCAATTGCAGTATTCCAAGATCCCGTTGTATTACTATATAATGAATCTCTACCCATTGCTACGTTATTACTAGCCGTAGTATTGCTATACATAGAACCTAATCCTATTGCAGTGTTTCTATGTCCTGAGCTATTTGTAAATAAAGCGCTACGTCCTAGAGCAGTATTGTGTTCACCTGTAGTATTATTGTGTAAAGCTAATCTTCCGATACCAGTGTTTCCATCACCAGATGAATTGTTAAATCCTGAATTATGTCCTACATACGTAAGGTCTCTTCCTGTAGTATTACTATATCCAGCTTGATATCCGACTGCCACATTATCGCTAGCCGTAGTGTTGCTGTAAAGGGCCAGTTGTCCTATTGCAGTATTATCTTCACCTGTGGTATTTGAATATAATACTCTATCTCCAACTGCTGTTGTATTAACAGCTGAAGTCATTGTTCGGGCAGCTTGATATCCTAGAAGAGTATTACCTCCGCCTGTTGTTACATTGAGTCCAGCTTGATGTCCTAGACCAACGCTATTAGTACCTGTGCTGATATTTTGAAAAACCTGTCTTCCAATTGCAGTCAGTCCTGATGTAGTTACTCCACCTGTATTAGCTCGAAGAGCATTTTGTCCAAGAGCAACATTTGAAGATCCACCAGTCATATATGCTCCAGCAGAATCTCCGATATATGTATTAAAGCTTCCTGCTACAAGACTCATTCCAGCTGATTGACCTACAGAAACATTTTGTGAGCCCGTAGTTGAAGCCGGAGAGGCATTATGACCAATCGCTGTATTATAATTACCGGTATTCTGATACAGTGCGTTTGTACCAAAGGCGACGTTATGACTTCCAGTTGTGTTTGTTCTTAACGCAGAGTGACCAACAGCTAAATTAGCTCCACCGCTTGTAGTATTCAACATTGCTTCATAACCAATCGCTACAATATTATTTACATTTGAGTTTCTTGCAGCGCTATATCCAATTGCAACACTATTGATTGAAGTTGTATTTACTTTGAGAGCTTCTCGACCAATTGCTACGTTAAAGGTACCTGTAGTATTATTTTCGAGAGCTTGATAACCAACTGCAGTATTGTGAGACGCTGTAGTGTTAGCGCTTAGAGCTAAGTAGCCTACTGCAGTATTTGCACCTCCACTAGTATTTTCATCTAAAGCATACGCACCTACAGCAACATTACTGCTACCTGTTGAATTGTCTTGTAAAGCTCTAAAACCGCTGGCAGTGTTATTTCCTCCGGTCGTATTGCTATAAGCAGCAAATGTTCCAGATACTGTGTTACCCGCTCCAGTAGTATTTGCACGTAGAGCTGCAGATCCAAGAGCACTGTTATTACTTCCAGTAGTTGTATTACGTAAAGAATCAAATCCAACAGCTGTATTATCATCACCACTAGTTAATTGATTTAATGACTCTGATCCAATACCTACGTTATATGAAGCACCAGACTGTGCTGAAGCTAAAGCAGATTTTCCTAAAGCTACGTTTTCTGTTCCTGTTGGGAAGTCACCATCAAGCTTTATCGTGCCATTTACCATGGTTAAACTTACACCAATAATTCCAGCTGTAAATGTAGCATTCTGACCATTATTGATCGTAAGAGCTGTGGTATAACTAGAACCTGTTGTAAAATTTAGAGATCCACTGCTTCCACTAGCATGAATATAATTTGCTCCGTTTCTTGTAAAGGTAACTTCGTTTCCATTAGGATTAAAGTCAACATTTCCATTAGACCCTGTGAGTACTTGACCTCCAGTAATTGTTACGCCATTTGTAGTTGTTTCTAGTTTTTTAACATTGTTATAATAAAGTAAAACTGCACCATTTGAATTTGCAGTTATCATTGCATCTTCGTTAGCATAATCTTGTATATTTAAAGTATTAGCTCTAATTCTTAATGCGCCCGTGGTATTATGTATTACACCATTACCACCAGTATGAAAAATAGCTAAATCACTATCACTACCTATATTTAATCTTACACTATCTAGAAGATTTATATTAGAGGATACGGTTGCAACACGAAGTTGCCCTGATGAATTGACTATTAATTGTCCGCCTACTTCTAGGCCATTTTTTATTCGAAAATTGTGATCTGTTGCCATGTGTTCTCCGTTTCACTGTCCACGGTAATTATACTTCTATTTATACATTTACTAAACTAAGATGGAGTGTCTAACAACTTTAAATTGCATATTATCTGAAGAGGCAGGAGTTGCAAGAAGTCTTACATTCCCATTAGCGATCTCGGCATCAAAGGAAGCTTCTGCGGCACTACCTGTATATATTGTACCGTATTCGGTTATAGATGGAGTTGTACCATCGTGTATTAAAAGTATTTCTGTAATTTGATAAGTACTGTCTGTAACATTCGTGAC
>Ga0181395_1000657_pt1 | contig 14385 bp, 17 predicted proteins | sample 18SPOviralmetaG_FD_130124 | JGI IMG/M metagenome (GOLD analysis project Ga0181395, IMG submission 130124) | Marine viral communities from the oligotrophic San Pedro Time Series (SPOT) site, San Pedro Channel, CA, USA - 18 SPOT_SRF_2010-12-16 | ecosystem: Environmental > Aquatic > Marine > Strait...
AACTACCACAATTTATGATGGTGGTGGTACAAGCGTTGCTTGGGATAATGGAAAAGCACCTGCATTTAGTGGTGATTTTGGTAACACAACTGGAGATTCATTCTCATATGATAGTGGACCTTTTGTTGGAACCGTAGAGTACACACTCTATAGTGACCAAGACGCAGCTTACCTTGCATTCCAAAATGCTGAAGTTGACTTTGTTCTTAACCCACTTGGAGTTAAGAGAAATTTATTTAACCAATTAGCTACTGTTCCTGGTGTTGAGCTAGTACAAAACATGCCACTTGGTATGAGGTACATGGCACACAATACAAGGATTTTTCCTGGAAGTGACAAAGCTTTCAGAAATGCAGTTGCTTGTATAGTAGATAGAGATTTCATTATCGAGAGTGTCCTTCAAGGAACTGTTGAGAGAATGGATGGAACTATTTCTGGAGCTCTAACAGCATGGGCACCACCATTAACTGGTACTATTGCTGAATGTACACCTCTAGACACTGTAGGAAAATGGGAGAAATCCATACAAATCCTACAAGATGGGGGCTGGACAGCTGATGACTGGGGATCACACCCTGGAAACGAAACAAGAGCTCTTCCACCAGTTGGAATTAAAGGTCCTAATGGTGAAGTTCCACCAGAAGATATGTTAATTTACGCACCAGGTCCTGGTTATGATCCATTGAGAAATACTTTCTCATTGTTCATTGCAGACTACATCAGACAATTAGGTTTTGATGTAACAGCAAGACCAACAGGATTCAGTGTTATTGTCGATTTGATTCTTGATACTGAAAGGTGTCGAGAGTGGAATATGTACATGTTAGGTTGGGGTACAGGTATATTTCCTGACTCAGCTGTAACTTTCTTCCATTCAAGAAATGATTCTTGTGAAGGTGGATACAACACACCTGGATATAATAATCCAGAGTTTGATGCTGTAGCTGATGCTTTTGAAGCTGCAAAGACAGTAGAAGAAGCAATTAAATACTCTAATCAGATGGAAGCTATATTATTTGAGGATCTTCCTTATTTAGTATTGTTTAACCCACCTGTATTAGAAGTTTACAGAGGCGATACTGTAGAATATCCATTTACAGATGTTCTAGGCGGACTCACAGACGCATGTGAAGGCTGTCCAAGTGTTGTCAAAACTAAATAATTATTAGTTTATAATTTTAATAACGGGTGGGTTACCACCCGTTATTAATATGTTGATAGGTTTTTATGTATAAATATATTTTCAAAAGAATTTACCAGTTAATAATTGTTTTTTTTCTTTTTTTAGTAACTTCTTACGTTTTATTTGACTCTATTCCTGGAAATGCTTTTCAAAATTTATTATTAAATCCTGATTTACCTCGAGAAGCTTACGAACAAGTTATAAAGTTATATGGTTTAGATAAACCTTTATATGAAAGAGTAGTTTTATATATTGGTAATTTTTTTCAGGGAGATTTTGGTTATTCCTATAAGCATTACCCAAGAACACCAATTGATCTTATCGCTGAAAGGCTTCCTAGAACACTAATGTTATTTGCTATGGTTAACATAGTTGCATTTTATACGGGTTTTCTTATTGGTAAAATTCTGGCATGGCGTAGAGGTTCAAAATCTGAAACTTGGATAACGGTAACTTCAGTATTTTCCTATACAATTTTTTATCCATGGTTTGCTTTGATGATGTTATGGTTTTTTGGCTATAAACTTGATTGGCTACCCATAGGTAAATTTTTATATCCTGAAAAGTGGTATGACGCTCCATTTAATAGTGATGTAGTATTCATATCAATGATTAAATTTACTGTTGTATTTTCAATCATTCTTTTTATAGTTTATATTTTATCAAGGAATATTGAATCCTTAAATTTACGAAGAAATACAAGATTCTTAGGTTTTATATTATTATGTATTGGTAGCTTCATCTACTGGAATACAGGAGAAATTTCTGTTCAAAAAACTTATGCTATGGACATTGCTTACCACATGATTCTCCCGGTTTTTACAGTTACTGTTGTTGCTTTTGCTGGAACAGCATTATTAACAAGAACAACAATGATGGAAGTTATGAAAGATGATTTTATACTTACTGCGAGAGCTAAAGGACTTTCTCAAAGAAGGATTAGAGACAGACATGCAGCTAGAAACGCTTTGCTACCAGTTGTTACATCATTTATTTTTACAATAGTTACAATAATTGACGGTTCTGTTCTTACTGAGACAATTTTTTCATGGCCAGGAATGGGACAATTAATTCTACAGTCAGTTCTAGAAGAAGATATACCAGTAGCTATGGCTTCGTTTTCATTTATTGGTGTTTTTGCATTAATTGCTCATTTTATTGCAGACATCTCTTATGCTTACATAGATCCAAGAATTAGAATTCAATCCCAAGGGTAATCATATGGAAAATCAAAAAGATATAGCAAAAAAAATAAGAAGGGAAGCTTTAAAGAAAAACTGGAAATTGTTTAGAAGAAGTAAACTTGGGATGATAGGGCTTTACATTGTTATTTTCTTTTTATTTTTATCAATTCTTCAACCGATACTGTTTATAACTGGAGCTTGGAATAAAGGCGTATATGATCCAGTTGTAGGATATTCCGAACAATTCCAAGAATTCTTAGTTGTTGACTGCCCTAAAGAGTATCCAACAGAAAAATACAAGGATAGATCCGACTGTCCTGGTCGTACTGAAGTTAATATCAGAACTTTGTTTTATTCTGACGCTCAAGTAGGGGAAACAATAATTCAGAACCTCCAACCAGCACCTCCATCACGAAAACACATTCTTGGTACTGATTCTCTCGGAAGGGATGTATTTTCTCAAATAATGGAAGGTAGCCAAGTTGCTTTTGTATTGGGTTTGCTAAGCGCTACATTAGGTGTAGGCATATCGACAATACTTGGAACTATAGCCGCATTTTTTGGTGGTAAAGTAGATGCTTATTTAATGAGACAATCAGACCTAATTTTAATGCTTCCTACGCTTCCATTGCTATTTATAATTTCTGCTTTTGCTGAATTACAAGTTTGGCACCTAGCTGTAGTATTAGGAACTATTGGTGGGCTAGGTGGTTCGGTTATCACAATTAAATCTCAAGCATTACAAGTTAAAGTGAAGCCTTTCGTTGATTCAGCAAGAATTACTGGTGGTTCAAGAATGAATATATTATTTTCACATGTTTTACCTAATGTTGCACCTCTAGCTTTATTATTTATGGTTTTTAGCGTAACCGGTGCTATTGCCTCCGAATCAATTCTCTCATTTCTAGGACTATTAAATATAGACATGAGCTGGGGTTTAATGATATATTTGGCACAAGTAGAAGGATTTATATTTTCAGGAATGAAATTTTGGTGGTTAATATTACCTGCTGGGCTTTCCGTAACTTTTCTTACTGGAGGTTTTTATTTAGTTGGTCGTGGATTAGACGAAGTATTTAATCCAAGATTGAGAGATAGGTAAAATGAATATTCTTGAAGTTAACAATTTAAATATGAGTTATAAAACAATCGATGGTGAGGTTGACGCTGTTAAAGATGTATCATTCACAGTAAAAGAAGGTGAGTCTTTTGGAATAGTGGGAGAGTCTGGTTGTGGTAAAACTTCTGTAGCAATGTCGTTATTACAACTTCAAGCAGACAACGGAAGAATTACTAGTGGTGAAATAATATTTGATGGTAAAAATATTGTAGAATTAAATGAATCTGAATTACGGGAAGTTCGTTGGAGCGGTATTAGCATAGTTTTTCAAGGTGCCATGAATTCGTGGAATCCTGTTGTTAAAATTGGTGAACAAATTAGAGAAGCTATCAGAGAACATTATCCAGATAAAAGCAAAGAAGATAATACAAAAAAATAATAGAATTATTCGATATTGTTGGTTTAGATTCTACAATAATTGACAGATTCCCCCATGAGCTATCTGGTGGAATGAAGCAGAGAGCTGTAATAGCACTGGCTCTTTCATGTGATCCTAAATTAATTATTGCCGACGAACCTACCACAGCATTAGATGTGGTAATTCAGGATCAAATATTAAAAGAAATTAGAAAAGTTCAAGATGTACTAGGCTTAAGTCTCATATACATATCTCATGATATTGCTGTAATTGCTGAGATGACTGACAATATGGCAGTTATGTATGCAGGTTCTATAGTTGAAATGGGTAACACTGCAAAAGTATTTAGTAACCCTCAGCATTCATATACCCGAATGTTGCTTGAGTCAACTCCATCAATAGTAGGTCCTAAGAAAAAGTTAAGATCTTTAGATGGAGAACCTCCTTCATTAATAAATACAGATACGTATTGTTTATTTTCATACAGATGCCCCAATCCTGATAATGATTGTAAAAATAGAAGTTTGGAAATGGAACTTATAAAAATCGAGGAAGATCATTATGCAGATAAATGCTGTGTAAATTGTGGATAATTTATGAGTAATACATTAATTGAAGTTAAAAATCTAGAAAAATATTTTGAAGTAGCTGGTGGTTTATTTTCTAGAAACAAAACTATTGTCAAGGCTGTTGATGGTATAAGTTTTAATATACCTTTTGGATCTAGCCTAGGTTTGGTAGGACAAAGTGGATGTGGAAAAACTACAACTGCTAGGGCGCTAAGTTTACTAGATCCTAAAACAGGCGGAGAAGTAAATTTTTACAATAATGAATCAGAATCTATGCAAAGTATAGATGAGCTAGAAGGTGAAGAATTAAAAAAATTTCGTAGAAATATACAAATGATCTTTCAAGATCCATACGAGTCTTTAAATCCAAGATGGAATATTAAAGATATAATATTAGAACCATTAAATATTCATAATATTGGTGATTTGAAAGATAGGGAAGATGCAGTATATGAAATACTTAAGACCGTAGGGTTGACTCCTCCTGAAAATTATATGCCTAGATACCCGCATGAGCTCTCTGGAGGTCAGAGACAAAGAGTATCAATTGCAAGAACTCTTATTATGAAACCGAAGTTTGTTGTATGTGATGAGCCGACTTCAATGCTTGATGTATCTATAAGAATTTCAATTATGGATCTTATGTTAAATCTTGCTAAAGATTTAGAAGTTTCTTATCTGTACATAACACATGATTTAGCAGTTGCTAGATACATGTGTGATCAAATAGCTGTTATGTTCAATGGTAAGATAGTTGAAATTGCAAAAACTGAAGAATTACTTAACAATCCTATTCATCCTTATACTAAGAGATTAATATCTTCAATACCGATACCAGATCCATCATACAACAGGGAACAGTATGAAGTTAATTTTGAAGAATTGGATTCAATAATTGCTAATAATTCAGAATCAAAAGCTATGATTGAAGTCAGTGAAGACCACTATGTTGCTACTCATGACGTAAAAGGTCTTCTTTGAACGTTAAGGATATTTTCCTTCTTCCAAATTTAATTACTTTATTTCGTTTTTTTTCAGCTATTTACTTATTTTTTTACTATTCTCCTCAGGATTTTAAAGTCTCTATATTAGTTTTAATTATTACAATAATTGGTCTCTCTGACTCCTTAGATGGTATAGTCGCCAGAAGATATAATCTTGTTTCTGAATTAGGAGTAATTCTAGATCCATTAACAGATAGGGTAGTTTTTATTGTTTTATTATTTTGGTTAAATGTATTTATTCCGAATAATTTAATTTATTCTATTTTACTTCGTGAATTTTTAGTCTTAGTAGGTTCTTTATATGTGTTAATTAAAGGCTTAAAAATTAATGTTTCAAATAAAGGCAAATTTGCTACTGTTTTGTTATTCATAAACATATGTTTATTTGTAATAAATTCTTCTATGAGTATTCCTTATCTCAATCAACTAACTGTTATTGTCATAATTTTTTACTTTTATGTTGCAATTGAATATTTGTACAACTTAATATATAAGAGTGGATAATCAAACAATTCCGTTCGATACAGCAAGTAATTCAGCTGATAATCCACTGTATTTACTTTCATTATTAAATAATGATTTAATGTCATATTCTTGGAAATTAATCAATAAAGATTACAGTATTGGCAGAACATCAAGTAATAGTGTTATTCTAGATGATGTCACCGTTTCAAGAGAACACGCGATGCTTACAATTAGAGAAAACTCACCATATATCAAAGATACAAATTCTACTAACGGGGTATATGTTAACAATGAAATTATTCAAGAATGCAATCTTAAATCGGGAGATAAAATTCAAATTGGAAAATATTTACTATTACTAACTGAGGTTGGAAAGTGAATATTGGAGAAGTTGTAAAAAAATTACAAATAAAACATCCATCTGTAACTATATCAAGAATTCGTTTCTTAGAAAAAGAAGGCTTAGTAAATATTAAACGATCTCCGGGCGGAACAAGAAAATTTTCAAATAAAGATATTGAAAAAATTTCCAAAATAATTTATTTACAAGAAATAGAATTTTATAGTTTAAAGGCAATAAAGAACAATCCATCGTTATTAAAAAGTAATAAATCAAAAAGTATTACTATTGATTCCTACTCACTTAGAGATTTACTTAAACAAGCAGGGATAAGCAAAGGTCAATACAATGAATTAATCTCATTTGGTTTTGAATATGAGAAAGATGAATACAGTAATAATGATTTAAATAGATTAAAGTCATGGTCTTATTTTTACTCAATAGGACTTGAGCCTAAAAATTTTTCGGTCTTGAAATCAATTAATCAACGGTCAATTGATTTTGTTGAATTTATAAATAGTTTATTACCAGATGATTCAAGTGCTGAAAAAAATATTATTATTAATAATTACTCAAATTTAATTAGGAGTTATTTATTAAAAAACAATTTATAATATTTACACTTCTTTTATTTGTAACATCAACTTCATTCGCATTTGAATTAGATGAAGACCAAATATCTACTCAATATTATCTATCATATGATATTGAAAATAATTTAATTTTATACTCTAGCAATATAGATGATTATATATCACCAGCATCAATAACTAAACTGATGACAGCTTTACTGCTTTATGAAAATGCTAATTTAAGCGATTTAGTCACTATAACTTACCCTAATAACTATAGTTTTGAAGGAAAAGTTGCCTATTTAGAACAAGGCTCACAGGTTTCTGTAGAGCAATTGTTGGAATTCTTATTAGTTTATTCAGCAAATGATTCTGCATACGCGACAGCTGAATATGTTTCTGGAAGTACTGAAGAGTTTATTAATTTAATGAACAAAAGAGCTAGTCAGCTCAACATGAATAATACTAGTTATCAGAATCCTGACGGATTAGATGAGTTAGACCATTTCACCACGTTGAATGATTTATTGTCATTAACAATATACATTTTAAAAAATACAAAATTAATCGATATTACTAATAAGGAAAAATTTTATTACGACCAAAGTGGGGAAGTAAGGGAATATAAAAATACAAATTTACTTATTAATGAAGGATTTATGGGATTAAAGACTGGTTGGACTTCAAATGCAGGTTTAACATTTATAGGATACAATCAAAATAATAATAGAAATATTATTACGATTGTTAACAAATCATTTGTTGATGATCGTAAACAAACGCATTTTGAAGATACTAAAAAACTTTATGAAGAATCCATATACAACTTTTACAAAAATATAATCGTGAATGAATCTGCCCCTATATATAAAATAATTAATTCTTATGAATCAACTGTATATTCAGCTGAATCAAGTATTACAAAATTTGGTTTTAAAGACACATTAACAAAGATCGAAATGAATAATTTACAAGAGAGTAAAGTAAGTTTTAAAAATTACTTTGATAAGGAAATAATAGAGTTTCAATTATATGATTCTAAAAATAAAGTAAGATATAAATTTATAAAGTCAAATATTTTATCTAAAATATTTTCTTCTAATTAGCACATTATCTTTTCTAGATTAGTCTTTCATTATGAATGAGAAAGTAGTTGTTGAAGTTTCTGGTATTAGGCTTGAAGAAGATTCAGAGACTCCGATTATGCTTCTGCAAGATCCTAAATCATTTAGATTTCTTCCTATATGGATAGGAACAATCGAAGCTGTATCTATTGCATACGCACAGGAAGGCTATGTTCATCCTAGACCTCAAACACATGATTTGCTTATTGATATTGTTGAGTCATTAAATGCGTCTATCTCTGAAGTTTGCATAACTGAAATACAGGAGAAAACTTATTTTGCTGAAATCACTTTAAACACTTTAGAAGGCAATGTTACATTGCCTTCAAGACCTAGTGATGCTATTGCATTAGCAATTAGATCGAATTCTAAAATAACTGTTGATAATGAACTGTTTAGTAACAATTCAATAATATTAATTGATGAAAATAACGAAGAAATACAAGAATTTAAAGATTTTATTGATGATGTATCTCCAGATGATTTTTCCTAAATCCTTGATTAACTGTTTTTATATAGTAGATTGAAACTATGCAACAGGGATATACAGGTCCAGAGGTATGTAAAATAACTGGAATATCATATAGGCAGTTAGATCATTGGACTACAACAAATCTTATAAATGCTTCTATAAGGAATCTGAAAGGTTCTGGATTTCATAGACTCTATTCATTTAATGATATAGTTCTAGTAAAGCTTGTAAATAAATTACGAGATGCAGGAATAAGTTTACAAAAAATTAGGATTGCATTGAAAAATGTATCTACTCTTTTAGGTAAAAATAAAAATATTACCGATGTTTCAATCTTTTCGGATGGAACATCTATATATGTTTTGACAGACAATGATCAAATGATTGATTTACTAAAAAAAGGTCAAGCTGTATTTGGTATATCTTTGGGCCCAGTTCACACTGAAACGGAAGCGGAAATATTTTCTTTATATCCAGAAAAAATTTCTCAAAATATTTGATGAAATTTGCCCATTACTCTGAAAAAATATTTGCTGAACATTTAGATTTATTTAATATTGATTGGATTTATGAACCTACTAGTTTTCCATTGAAGTGGGGTAGTGGTGCTATAAAAATGATGTTTACACCAGATTTCTATTTACCACAGTTAGATACATACGTTGAAATAACAACCATGAATCAAAACTTAATTACTAAAAAACAAAAGAAAATAAAATTAGCCAAAAAACTATATCCTCTAAATAATTTTAAATTAATTAATGAGTCTCAGTTTTATAAATTCTTAAACAGTGATAATGAATCTCTAATTAAGGAAGCTATCGCTAGCTGAATATTTAAGAAGTTGTTCAGGATTCTCAATACCAGATAACTTAGCCATAGCTAACTCATTTAACACACTTGTATTACTCATAAGCCTATTGTCAGTATTTAATGATATATTAAAGCCAATTTCATTTAGTTTTGATATAGGATGGTTTTTCACTTCATCGTACATGTTTGTATGAATATTTGAAGTAATACAAATTTCTAAGGGAATCTGATTCTTTAGTATAAAATCAGCAGTTTTTCCTAATGAATTATGATCATCAATATCTTCTATTATTCGAACACCGTGGCCTATTCGCCTAGCTCCATTGTCTAAAGCATCTTGTATTGAATGCACGCCGTCACCTTCTCCAGCATGGATCGTTATATTAATACCTGCATTGCTAACTTTTCTAAAACTATCTCTATAAAGCGAAGGAAGAAAACTGTACTCAGGTCCAGCTATGTCAAAACCAATAATTTTATTCTTAATTTCGACTGCTAAATCTGCAACAGCGCTTACATTTTTAGGATCGTGTCTCATTCCACACAAAATTAAACCTGAAATGATACCTTTTTCATTTTCTGCCTGTTTAAAACCGGAATTAATGGCATCAATTACATCAACAGGGGATAATATGGAATTTACTGAATAAAATGGGGCATATCTCGATTCATAATAATTGATTCCATTATTGCTCATATCAATAGCTGCTTCATATGCTATTCGTTCTAAATTCTCATATGACTGCATCAACGCAATAGTATGTGTAAAAGCTTCAAGATAATCTTCTAATGAATCACAATCTGATCTATCAAAAAAAACATTTACATCGTCAACGTTTATTAGAGGAAGATATCCAATATCATCAGCTAGTTCTTTTGCTGTAGAAGGCCTTAAACCGCCATCTAAATGATCATGGAGAATATGATTACTCATAACGCAACATAATATATATTATAGGACAAACATTAAGTTTAGATAATTTCACTAATTACACTCTCCTTGTGTGTTAATGGTAGCCAATGATCTGCATTTTTAACTTCTTTAACCACTATATTAGAACCAGATAATTTTAATCTTTTAATCATCTTGTTGTTTAATTTTACTGCAGCATCATTTTCACCAAAAAGAAAAGTAACTTCAATGTCTAATTCTCTTCTCCATTGATTAGAGAGCTCTAAGTTAAAATCTATGTTCGAATACCATGAGATAGATTGTTTTAACCCGTTATGAAAATGGTTAACTAAAGATTCAAAATCAATATTATGAATTTTGTTAGCATCATTATGCGTAGTAAATAAACTTTTTAACGATAAATCTAACAAATCGTAATCAATCCTCGGTGTAACTCTGTATGCAGATCTAAAGAATAAATCTAGATTTTGTGTAAGTATTTCATTTGCATGTTCAGGATTTTGAAATGAACTTATATAATGCTGTCCTTTATCAAAAACTAAATTATCATAAACACTTGTTGATGGAAACTCTGTACCACCGCAAATTAATATTAGTTTTTCAATTTTTACATTTTCCCTACTAGCTACCGCCCAAGCAACAATAGATCCCCAGTCATGCCCGACAATTATAAGATTATCAGTCAGTTGTAACTCGTGTATTAACTTCTCAATATCTAATGATAAGTTTTCAATATTAAAGTCACTTACTATAGAATCTTCAATTGACGATAGAGGATAGCCTCTTTGCTCAACAACTGTAACCCTTAATTTATCTTTTAAATCGTTTTTTATATCATTCCAGAAATACATATTAGAAGGGAAACCATGGAGAAATAATACATCCCTCCCCTCTCCTTCGGTTGTATATGACAATGCAAAATCATCTAATTGTAATTTATTTATCATATGAGCTTATTTTTTCTCAATATGACAATTGTTAAACATATTGCAAAAAATAACCATTGAAATGCGTAACTTAAATGTGGGGCATCATATGGATCAGTAAGGTTGATACACTCAATGCTGTTTCCACATTCTTCTGTCAGTGTTAAGTAATATTTCTGCAAAGATATATTTATATCATTTTCAATAAATGATTTATCAATTCTAAATAAATAATCGGATTGAGGAATATCATCTTGTCCAATGGTCTGGGTGTTATAACTCATTAATTTTCCAATATATTTTAATTGTTCATTTTTATCTAGCGAATCTAAATCAAAATCAAGTGGAACCCACCCCCTGTTAACAACCATGTAATTGCTATAACTATCAGAAATAAGGTCAATTCTGTTATAACCATTTTGGCCATTATGTACCCTAGATCTTAAAAGCCATGTATGTAATAAGGTAATATCTGTATCAATTTGAATATACTGGTATTCTGACAGACTATTAACATCTGATATAGATACTTCTAATATATATTCATACTTAGTAAGTTTTTCTAAATTATTTGAATCAATATAATGACTCGACAGCTGCCAGTAGGATAATCCTAAAAAAATTATGACAATAAAAAATCCTAGATAAAACAGTACTTTAAAAGGTAAATTTCTTAGCTTATCCAACTTGTATCACCTCTTCGTTTGTCACCAAATGAAAAAACATCTTTATTCAATCCTGAAACGCAAACTCCACCAAAATACATATCGTATTTATCAGTTATTGTTATGTGTTTAGATGCTTCTATTGAGCCAGGTTCTGCTCTAACTGAACCATCACCATTCACATGAAATCTTGGCTCATCTATTGCCTGACGCCAGTTATTGTTTTTTGTATAATTTATCAATACTTGAGCAATGGCTGAACTTATCCTATCTGCTCCTGGGGATCCTATAGTTGTAATACCATTTGTAGATTGAATAATTAACGGACTCATATTTGAAATTAATCTATCTTCCTTAGTGTTACCCAAAAAGCCTTGAGGATTAAGTTCAATTTCACCTAGTGAATTATTAAAATACATACCGGTATTTTGACACAGCACACCCGATCCATATCCGCTCGAAAATGTTATAGAAAAATGATTGTTCATTTCATCTGAAGTATTAACTTGAATAGTAGATGACGATTTAGTTATATTTATAATTTCTTGTTTAATTAAAGATTGTCTATCACCAAAAAATTCATAGTTTTCTTTTCTGTTTTTATATACATCAATCAATGCTTCGATATTATTATCCGTACTTAATTCATCAATATATTTTAAAACCATCAATCCTCCAATTGAAGGACCGGAATGGCCTGTAAGAATTAAATTTTTGTATTTAAAATTAAATTTATTGTCCTCAATTAATTTATAATTTTCAAAATCTTCTGAAGTAGCATGCCCACCTTCAATTTCGATCGTTTTAAGAATTTCTCTTGAAATGTCTCCAATATAGAAATCATTAAAACCCTCATTCGATAAGTGTTCTAGTGAGTCGCTTAATCTATTTAATTTAACAATCCCATTTTCTAAATCCTGTGATATATTTTGTAAAATCATTTTTGAATAATCGTGCCACATAAACATTGGTTTCAATGAATGCTGAAAATAGTCTTTTGTCGGTTGAGTTAATTTAAATCCTTTCTTTGCAATGTTGATTGGAAATTCTAATAGTTTGCTTAAAGGAAGTGATGCATAATTCTTATATAAAAAATCTAATATTTTATAAATACCTGGAATTGCGAATGTATTAGCTCCTTTACATGTTTCTATATACCCACCATACGTCATCACTACTCTATGCTCTTCGTGGTCGTTACCTTTGAAATTTTTAGGAGATACGAAATATCCATCTAATGTATGAGATTGATTAGTTTTCCCATCATAAAAGGTTAAAAGACCTGAAGATGTTGGTGCAACTACACCTAAATCTGTAACCATAGAAGTTACAATACTTGTTATCAATACATCGGCAGCATTTGGTTTTAAATCTTTAATTGATTCTGCTGCTTTAGAACTATATTCAGCAGTACTTGATAAAGAAACTTTCATTTAAACAGTGTAGTTTATAACTTTTATATGCAAAAATATATATATGAAACAGGACGTAATTAAATTTGATAGTGAAATTTATCAAATTGATGTTTTTATGGAAAATAAATCTGGACGTATGTCATGTTACTATATTGATTCATCAAACCCGATACTGGTAGAGGTTGGCCCATCTAACTCATTTCCCTACCTTATATCTAGCTTGGAATCCTTAGGAATAAGAGAAGTAAAAAGGTCTGCAATGACTCATTTGCATCTAGATCATATTGGAGGAATAGGACACTTAGTAGAGAAATATAAAGAACATTTTGTATACATACACGAACTAGGAGTAAAACATTTACCAAATCCAGAAAAATTATGGAAAGCTGTATCTGATATTTATACAGAGGAATGGTTATCAACCAATTGGGGTGAAATTAAACCAACTCCAATAAAAAACATACATTCTTTGCAAGATAAGGAATTAATTGATCTTGGTAACGGAAGAAAACTGGAAGCAATATACGGACCAGGTCATGCAAAGCATCATTATACTTTTTATGATGAGTACTCTAAAACATTATTCATGGGTGATACCTTAGGACTCATTTATCCACATGGAGATTTCGTACAACCCAATCTCCCACCGCCAGATTTTAATAAAGAGGTACTTTTCAACACTTTAGATGATTTAAAAAAATTAGATTTAAAATATCTAGCTTTAGCTCACTTTGGAATGCATGGTAATCCATATAAATTAATTGAAAATGCTAAGACAAATATTGAAGAATGGTTGATTTTTAGTAATAATTTAAATGATATGTCAGATAAAACTGCTACTGAATCTATAAGAAGTTGGGTTAGGGGTAATTACGAATTTCTTAATATTGATGAAAATACTATAGATAACTACATACAAAATGCAAATTTTCAAATGCAGATACAGGGAATGAGAAATTATTTAGAAAATAAGAAAAACCCCTAGTTTCCTAGGGGCTCTTCATTAAAAGTCGGCAGTGTCCTACTCTCCCAAGGGGTTGCCCCCCAAGTACCATCGGCGCAAATGGGCTTAACTTCCGTGTTCGGAATGGGAACGGGTGTATCCCAATTGCTATCACCACCGTAATAATCAACTTCTTAAAAATTCTATAGCAAGCGCGAAAAGCTTAGTATTCAGCTCAAGCCCTCGACTTATTAGTATCAGTCAGCTACATACATTACTGTACTTACACTTCTGACCTATCAACCTCATGTTCTATAAG
>Ga0181395_1000659_pt1 | contig 14351 bp, 16 predicted proteins | sample 18SPOviralmetaG_FD_130124 | JGI IMG/M metagenome (GOLD analysis project Ga0181395, IMG submission 130124) | Marine viral communities from the oligotrophic San Pedro Time Series (SPOT) site, San Pedro Channel, CA, USA - 18 SPOT_SRF_2010-12-16 | ecosystem: Environmental > Aquatic > Marine > Strait...
AATCGTAAAGGAGTAAAAATTGAGTAAAGTACAAGTAGATACTATTGATACCAGATCTGGAACGTCTACCATGCAAATTGGTAGCACGAACACGTCGACTATTAACATAGGCGTTTCAGGTGACACGATCAACATCCCGTCAGGGGTGACGATCGCTAACGCTGGTACAGCTACTGGCTTTGGTGGAGCAAATACTCCTTTTTTCTATGCTAATATGTCTGGCTCTGATCAAACAGGTGTATCATCAAACACATGGACAAAAGTTCAATTTAATAATGAAGTTTACGATCCACAATCAGTTTACGATCCAAGTTCAAATTATCGTTTTACTCCAAATGTAGCAGGTAAGTATTTAATCAATGCAAGAATATCTCCTTATGTTGCAGGTGTGAAATTTAGAGCAGGGTTTGTAGCTGTATATAAAAATGGTTCTTCAGTTGGTCAATTTGGCATGAGTGGAGATACTACAAATATTGACTACATGCTCCAACCAATAAACCAAATAGTTACTGCAAATGGAAGTAGTGATTATTTTGAAATTTATGGAAAAATAACAACAAGTGATGATAGTAATGGTCAATTTAGTTCTGGTACTAATACTCAACTTTCAGCATTTAAGGTAATAGAATAATGAGTACACTTAAAGTTGACACCATACTCAAGAGAACGGGCACTGGCACGATAACCGTGGGCCAATCAGGGGATACAGTTGCTTTGCCTTCAGTTACCTTAACAACAGCTTTACCTATAGCTCAAGGTGGCACGGGTGGTACAAGTTTCTCTGCTGCAGGGTTATCTAATACTCCTTCTTTTAGAGTAAATTACAGTGGTGCACCAAATAATGGACAAGATGCAGCAAACAATACTTATTCTATAGCAACTTTAAATGGAGAAGTTTTTGATACTGATAGTGCTTATGATACAAGCACATATAAATTTACTGTTCCATCTGGAAAAGCAGGAAAATATTTTTTTTATTATCAATATTATTTTAATGAAACAAGTGTAGGTTCTCCAAGAGCATACATTTACAAAAATGGAAGTCAGCTAGCAAGATTTGGAACGTATGATTCTGGAGCTGTAAGTGGTTTTAATTATGTAATGAATGGTGTTTCAGTTATAGATGATGCCTCAGTTGGAGATTATTATTCAGCATACATTTATCACAATTCAGGGGAAGCTAAACAAGTTTATGGAGGTAATGAAGCTTCTTATTTTATGGGATATAAATTAATAGGATAATATATGGCATTAACAAAATTAAATTTAGCTTCTGGTGTAACAGGAAACTTAAACTTAGCAACTAATGTTACAGGTACTTTGCCTACAAGTAATTATGTTCAAGGTGGTATTACTGAAGCTGACCAATGGAGATTAACAACAAGTTTTACTGGTGATGCTAACCCAATAGCTTCTAATTGGGAAAGAAATGATACTAATTTTGATAAAATTGGTACTGGTCTCACGGAGTCAAACGGAATTTTTAGTTTTCCAGAAACAGGGATATATAAAATTGAATTTCAACACGTTGGACAAATACAAAATAATAATCCTTCACAATATAATGAAGCAAAAATAAGAGTAACATCTAATAATTCTAGCTATGATAGTCGTTCTATAGTTTCTAGTTTAGGAATACAAACTAATGGAACTAATGGTCAATTTACAAATTATTGTAATTATATTGTCGATGTTACAGATATATCAAATGTAAAAATTCAGTTTTCTATTGATGTTGCATATAATGATACACAAACTATTGGTCATACAAACAGACATTATACAGCTATGACATCAATACGATTAGGAGATACATAAAATGAGAAAAGATGGTAGAGCAAATCATATAGAAGATGCTTTAGTTCAATTAAATAAAGGTCAATGGTTTACTTGGACAGATAGTAAAAATAAAATTTATGCTAACTTAAAACTTTCTGAAAAAGTTGGAATAGATGGAAACATTGTAGATAATTTAGTAACAGAATTACCTACCGAAGAAGAAGTTAATACTAAACTTGTAGAACTACAAACAGCATGGGATAATGCAAATGATTAATCCTTGTTGCGAAGATGGAAAGTGTACTTGTGGTAAATGAAAAATAATATACTCCTAGTATTTTTATTAAGTTTTATTTTATGCGTAAGTACAATTACTTTTGCAGATTCTACTAACGATAACAACGCACAAACAAATTCTTCTGGCAGTAATACTCAGATTACTGGTGGTTATACATCAACAACAACAAATAATAATGATGGACAAACAAACACAACGACAAGTACGACAACAAATAACAGCACTACCAATGGGTCAGATGTACCCGTTAACTCCGCTTCCTCTCCAAGCTACTCAGCGATGTCTCAAGATGTTTGCAGTATGGGTATTAGTGGCTCTGTCTCTACCATGGGCTTTGGAGTTTCTGGCGGTAAACATTTTAGGGACTTAAATTGTGAGCGTATTAAGCTTAGTAAAGTACTTTTCGACTATGGTATGCGTATTGCCGCAGTCAGTCTTCTCTGTCAAGATGAGCGTGTCTTTTCAGCCATGAATCATGCAGGGACTCCTTGTCCGTTTGAAGGTAAGATAGGTCCAGAAGCTTTAAAAGAATGGAATAAATATGATGTTGAAAGACCAGACTATGACACATATATTGAGAAACTTGAAACTAGGTCTCAAATAGATAGAGAATTAGAAGCAATAAGAATAGAAGAAGAACAAAAAGAATTAGCTAGGAAGTTAGAAGAAGAAAAGAAAAAACTAGCAACCTTGTTAGAACAAGAAGAAGTAGATAAAATTAAAATTAATATAGATATACCACCAGAGCAAAATAAAATAATTAACGTACACAATTAATGCGATATATTATTTCGACTTTAATTGTCTGTGCTTTTATTTTAGCATGGGATAAATCTTTTGGACAAACTGTAACAACAGGAAATATATTAACTAACTCTACTTTTGGAACAGGTAGCACTACAACTACAACTGGTTGGTCAACAAGTGGTGACGAAGGTATTCATACTCATGGTGCTTGGAATGGATTTCCGTATCAAACAGGTATGGACAGTAGTGGTGGTGTATTAGCTTTTGAAGGACACGAAGAAGATAATGTATACCAAGATGTAGATTTAGTTGACGATGGTCATCTAACACAATCAGAAGTTAATCAAGGTTTTACTTCAACCATGTCAGCAGATGTATGGTTTTGGAATAATATTGAAAACACACTTACTTTAAAACAAACTGTTACAGGTTCTGATGGTTCAGTATCTACACAAGTTAGAGAAATAACTGATAGTACTACAGGTGTTGGGACATTTACAAACTATACAAACGAGTATATTCAAGGTTCTAATACACAAACAGATATTACAATTAGAGCAGAGTTGTATAATGAAACAGCAGGTACAGCTTACGATAACGCTCATCGTGGACCAGATGTAGATAACGTTCAGTTAAGTATATCTTATACCTATGTACCTCCTATTAATGAGGATGCACAAGAAGTTATAGATGATATTGACCAAGATATTATTGATATAGTAGAAGATATTCCAGAAGATTTTGATTGGGATACAGATGATTTATACTTTGAAGAAGAGTATGTAGTTATAGAAGATGAGTTTACATTTGATGATTCATTTTATTTTGAAGATATTGAAACAGTATATATAGACGAACTACCTCCAATAGAGGAGTTTGACATGGAAAGTTTTGAACAAATACCAGAAGTGGAAATGGTATTTTTTGAAGACGAATATATGGTAGAAGCTCCAATAACAGAAGAAGTTTTTACCGAAGAATTTGAAGAAGACTTTACAGAATTTTTAGAAGAGACTGGTATGGAAGAAGAGTTCATAGAGTTTCTTGAAGAGGAAGGTATAACAGCAGAAGAATTTTTCGAAGAGATTACGGAGGAGGAGTTCAATGAAGAACCTACTACGGAATCTTTGGATGAGTTTGAAGAACCGATGGAAGAACTCTCAGAGAACGAGGAAAGCGTATCAGAGACTTCTACAGATAAAGAAGAAAAAGTGGAAACTGAAGTAACACAAAATGAAAAGGAAAGTCCACAAAAAGAAGAGACACAAAAAGAAAAAGAATCCGATAGCGAGGGAACTGAGGAGTCCGAAGTACAAACAGAAGATAGTGAAAAGCAAGAAACAGTACAATCGGAAGACAGAGAAGTGGACACCAAGGACAGGACTATTGCAGATGTTACAACTGTAGAAAGTAAACTAAAAAAGAATTTAAAAATAATAGCTAAACAAATAGCACAGGTTACAAAAGAAACAACTAAAAACTTATCCAAAGAGGATTTATTTTTTAAGAAAAATAGTCTTGATGATTATACAAAATTAGCTTTTTATTCAGCTAAAGATGTATATGAAAATACACATCTAGGATTATATTTAGAAATGGATTTATCTTCCTATAAAGGAGATATATATGCCGGAGTTGCACTAAACTCATACATTGAAAACGACCCGGTAGAAATTCACAGGGTTAAGTTGTTGACCATTGAGTCAAAGAAAACTAAACTGTTAAAAGAATTGGAGATTCTAAAACAATGAAAATATTAGATAAACTATCTACATATGCCGCACTTATAGGAACTATAACAGCTATTGGTGGTGGGTTTTATGCATGGGGCGAATTTAACAATAGACTATCAGTACTAGAAGGTGAGCCACCAATTAACTTACAACCTTTACACAGTAAAGATAAAGAGTTAAATGAAAAAGTTGACAATGCTTTACTATATGCAAATGAATATAAAGTTGATTTGATAGATAGAATAAAGACAGTTGATGATAAAATTGTTCCTGTTGATTTAACAATTGTATTTAAAGAAATAGGAAAGCTTCGAGAAGAAGTAGCAATGCTAGATATTCCCGAAGAAACAGATTTAAGTCCAATTAACAAATCGTTAAAAGAACTTAAAGATAAATTAACAGAGCTAGAAAAACAAGTAGCTATTGTTAAAAAAGAAAATGAAGTACAAGACGTAGTACTTGAAGAAATAAAACTTAAATCAAATAATCCTTTATCAAAATAATTATGAAAATTGATTTAAAATTTATACTATCTTACACACCATTAATTGTAGCAATAGGAATTACTTGGGGAATGTTTTCAGCAAGACTCAATGCAGTTGAAAATAAAGTTAATTCAGTTAATCAGATACAACAAGATGTTGCAGTTATAAAAGAAAAGATAATGTGGATGGAAAAATATTTGATTGAGACAAATGGAAAATAAAAATGGCAGTTAGAGATTTTAAAGAAATACCAGAAGCTTCAGAACCTTCACAACAGTTAGATATTGATACTTATTTAAAAGAAAATATATCTGACCCAAAGATTGCATCTAAAGCAAAACAAACTTATACTCAACAACAAGTACAATCAAATGAGATTTTACAAGGTGCAACAATGGGTCAACCAACTAGTGTTGGTCAAGCTCAAGTTACAGCACCAACTATTGTAGGAGCAGGTCCATCATCGGCAACAGCTATTGGTCAACCTACTTCTATGACTGCCCCAACAACAACTGCGGCAACAGGTACTGCTCAAACAGGAACTGCGGCACAGGGAACTCTTGGACAACAAGCACAAGCAACAGCAGCTCAAGGAACATTATCAACAGGAGCAATAACTACTGGACAAACTGCTGTACCAACAAGTCAAGCAATTGCACAAGCTGCATCTGGTCAATTATCATCCGGAGCTTTAGCACAAGCTGTAAGTGGTACTGCATCTACTGTCCAAGCACAAACAGCTACACTTCCTCCTGCAATACAAGGAGCTATTGGAAATAATCCTGCACAAGTACAAGCAAGTATTGTTCAACAACCAACAGCAGTACAAGCACAAGTTGCTGCTATGCCGACAACAACTCTTGTTTCTGCACAGCTTGAAACATTATTAAGTGGTATTGAAACAGGAACTATCCCTACATGGGCTAGAGGTGCGGTAGAAGCTGTTGATGCTAACTTAGCACAAAGAGGTTTATCTCGTTCTTCCATTGGAAGAGAAGCTTTAATTAATTCTATTATACAATCTGCTGTTCCAATTGCTCAAGCAAACTCTGCAATGTTACAACAAACAGCAATGGCTAATTTAAGTAACGAACAACAAGCAGAAGTTTTAACTAAACAACAACAATTTCAAGCACAGTTAGTTAATGCTGAAAATCAAATGAAAGCAGGAATGGCAACTGCTGAATTTGCACAGCAAACAGGCATGGCTAATTTACAAAATGCTCAACAAGCAATCCTTACTACAGCTAATCAACAACAACAAGTTCGATTACAAAACCTAGCAAATCTACAATCTACAGCTTTAACCAATGCACAGTTACAACAACAAGTAGGTTTAGCAGGTTTAAACAATGCTCAATCTGTTGCTTTAGCAAATGCTAAAACTGTTGCAGGTATGGATGTTCTTAATTTAAACAATGAACAACAATCAGTTATATCAAACTCTAACTTGTTTAGAACATTTGAGTTAACAAATTTAAATAACCAACAACAGTCTACATTACAAAATGCTGCTAGATTAGCTTCTTTAGATATGGCTAACTTGAGTAATGAGCAACAAGCTCAAGTATTAAATGCACAATCATTTTTACAAATGGACATGACTAATTTAAGTAACAGTCAACAAGTAGCTGTTCTTAATGCACAACAAAAACAACAAGCAATGTTGTCTAATCAAGCATCAGAAAATGCATCAAGACAATTTAATGCAACAAGCCAATCACAAACACAACAGTTTATGGCTAACTTGTCAAACACAGTTAATCAAAGCAATGCACAACGTAACGATGCAATGTCGCAGTTTAATGCAACTAATGCAAATAGAATTGCTGAATTAAATGCCGGTAATACTTTAGAAGCAAATAGATTAGAAGAGCAACTTAATTCACAGATTGCTCAATATAATGCTAATCTTTCTTTTCAAAGAGACCAGTTTAATACAGCTAATGCACTAGCTATTGAACAATCAAATGTTCAATGGCGTAGACAAACAAACACAGCAAATACAGCAGGTATCAATGCAGTTAACCAAGCTAATGCTATGAACGCTTTTAATTTAAGTAATCAAGGTTTATCTTTCTTATGGCAAGAAATGAGAGACGCTGCTAAATGGGAATATGAAGCGGCAGAAAATGATGAGGAAAGAAAAGCAACACTTGCAGTAGCGGCACTTGGAAACGAAGCAGCATCAGACCAAGCTAAAGTAGATATGTTAAAAACTTTAGGTGCGTTTGCCATTAACTTATTTAATTAATAGGAGTAACTATCGATGGGATTTTTTAGTAGTATATTTAAAAAAGTAAAAAAAGCAATAACAAAACCAGTATCAAAAATATTTAAAGGTATTGGTAAAGGTATTGCTAAAGTTGCTAAGAATGTATGGAAAGGCGTAAAAGGTCTTGGAGGTAAAGCTGTTCAAGCATATAGTAAGTTTAGTAAAAAACTTGGACCAATAGGTATGATAGGTGTTTCCATGGCAATGCCTTATTTACTTGGAGCATTTGGTGCGACAGGTGGAGGACTATGGACTGGTTTTGGTAAACTTGCAGAAACAGGTTCGTTAAGTACTAATCCATTTTTAAAAGTTATGGGTCATGTAGGTAAAGGAATGTATAACTCTGCAAACTTTGTAGGTGGAACTGCAAAAGGTATTTCACAAACTATTGGTGCAACATTTAAAGGTTTTGCTAATGGTAGTGTAAGTGAAGGGTTTAAAAATTTATACCAAGGTGCAGGTGAAGTTCTTAGCGGTAAAGCCGGAATGGGAACTACTAAACTAGGTCAATACTCTATGAGTCAAATTAGTGTACCGGTTTATAATCCAAATACAATTACTCAAACTGGTGGTGTTGCTCTTGGTAATGTTAACGTTGCTAACAGTTTTTATAGAGATACAATTGCTGCGGCTATGAAAAAAAATACTTTGTTTACAGGTATGCAAGGTGATGGTTTAAAATATTTTAATAGTGTTAAAAAATATTATCCGGGTATTGATGATAAAGCTGCATTTGAATATATTAAACTAAATGGATATACTCCAGAAACAAAATTATTAGATTATAGTATTTCGCCAGACTTTAAATTTAATGCTCCAATGTCAGAGTATAGTACAGGAGCGGCAAGTAACTATACCTTTAGTGGCGATAATATAAAGAAAACTATTGATGTAAATAATATTAATGTTAACTTAGGTTACACAAATAAAATTGCAGATGGTGAAGCATTTGAAATGCCAGGTGCTGAAGATGGTGGTATACTAAGTAAGAAGAATGTAAAAAGAGCTGCGGTTGAAACTGCAAAGAATTTCTTTGCTAGTGACCCCGGTACACAAACAGCTTTACAAATAGGTTCACCTGCTAACTTAAATGTTGTAGGTTCAAACTATGCAGGAACAAATGTAACATCGTCTAGTGGTGGTAGTTTACTAGCTCAAATAAATCCAGAGTTAGCAAAACAAATACAAGAATCACAGCTAAATATTGTAAGAGGTTAATACATGAGTTTATCTGATGCAGAAAAAAATAAATTAAAAAAATATAATTTAAAAGGTTTAAACAAACCTATTAAAACAAGTAAACATGGTAAGAAAGGTGTTGTTGCTATTAGAGATAACGATAGCGTAAAAATTATACACTTTGGAGACTCAACAGGAATGGGTCATAACTACTCCGCAGAAGCAAGAAAAAGTTTTAAAGCTAGACACGCAAAGAATATAGCTAAAGGAAAAACAAGTGCGGCATATTGGGCTAACAAAGTTTTATGGGCAGGTCCGGGAGGTTCTAAAAAATCTCCACCTAAATCTCAAAAACATAAGAAAGGTTAATATGACAAAAACTAAAACTAAGTCAAAAGTAAACGAAGCAAATAATTACACTAAACCTACTATGCGTAAAAGATTATTTAATAAAATAAAAGCAGGAACTAAGGGCGGCAATGCAGGACAATGGAGTGCTAGAAAAGCACAGTTGTTAGCATCTGAATATAAGAAAGCCGGAGGAGGATATAGATAATGGCATATACAAAAAAACAAAAGAAGTTAGCTGCGGTTGCTGAACCTCGAAATAAAATTACATCTGCGGATTTAAAAACATTACGAAAGAAAAATGGGAAATCTAAAAAAATCACAAAGAAGCCTTAAAGCTTGGACTAAACAAGAATGGCAAACGAAGTCTGGGAAGAAATCAAGCGTTACTGGCGAAAGGTATCTACCCAAGAAAGCAATAGAAAATCTAACATCTGCGGAATATGCGGCAACGACAAAAGCAAAACGAAAAGGAACAAAAAAGGGGAAACAGTTTGTGAAGCAACCAAAGAACATTGCAAAGAAAGTAAAAAAATATAGGAGAGTAAATGGCTGAAATAGATAAAGCACAACCAAACCAATTTGAAAAAGCAGGAGTTAACCCTTTTAACAGTCCTACTCCGGGTGAAGGTTTAACACAAAGCCCCGAACAAAAGTTTCCATGGGAACAATCACCTCGTCATACAGAGGTTAAACCTGCTATAGAAGATATCTTTTTAAATATTACAGAAAAAGAAAATCTTATTCCGTTAATTGGTATGCTACAAAACAAAACACCAATAGATGAAATAGCTCAAGTTGTTTTATACAAAGGCATGACAGCAGGTCAGTTTAATATGGACCTTATGTTGATGTTGATAGAGCCAACAATGTATCTTCTTATTGCTATTGCTGAAGAATATGAAATTGAACCTGTTATATATGAAGACCAAGATGATGATTTAATTGATGAACAAGATTATAAAAAAGAAAAAGATAAACAAACATTAGGTAAACAATTACCAGAAGTAAGAAAAGATAGTGTACCAGAATCCTTATTACAAAGAGTAAAAACATTACCAGAAAAAGAAGAGTTAGGAATAGAGGAATAATATGGGTATTAATTTTTTAGAAGGTTTAGGATATGTTGCCCAAGGTGCAATACAAAAAGACGATGAAATACGACAAGAAAAACTTGCGACTCGTATGGAAGAAATGAAAGAGAATAGAGCTTTTTATAGAGAACAAGCAAAAACAAGATATGCTGTTGACTTAGCTGAGTATCAAGACCAGTCTAAAAAAATGCAAAGTATTCAATCTGCATTAGCAAATATTAAAAGTGCTAATGGTGGTAAAGGTATGAGTAAATATGATGCGGCTTTAACACTAATTAAAGCAGATGAAAAAGAAATGGCATTTTTTAATGCTCTTCCAGATGCATCAAAAACTCCTTATGTAATGCAAAAAACAAATCAGTTTTCTGATGTTGTTGGTGATGATGGTGAAGTAACTGGATTCCAAGTTAACTATTCACTACCTAAATTAACATCTCCACAAGAAGCAGATTACAGAAAAGGACCAGAATTTTGGAATGATTATGCAGAAGAAATTAGACAAGGAACTGATGGTCCACTAAGTAAACAAGTTAAAAAACTTTTAGGTCGAGAAGCTGATGCGGCTAATGTAGTTAGTGAAGATTTAAATGTTAAAGGAACACAGGTAGTTGGTGACTTTGGAACTGAAGAAGTTATTTCTAATAATACAAGTACATCAGATTTATTAACAGCATCAGCAGGACCTCTTGCTTATAATTGGACTGATAAAACTGACCAAGAATATATTTTGTTTAATATGGTTATAGATAATCATAAAAATATTAGAGCAGATAAAAATAAACATAATGTTGTTGCTGCCCCAATTTTAGCTTTAGATGAAAAATCATTAAAAGGATTAAAAACAACAGAAGATGGAATGGTAATAGCTGATGGTGATGCATCATTTTTACTTGGACAAACTGCTGATTTATATAATAAATCAAATACATTTTTAAAAAATAGTATTATTTACGCTGATAGTAGTGTTCCGTTTTTAAAGAAAAATACTAAAGCAGCTACTGTAGAAAATCACAGTAAAATATTTAAAAGTCAATGGAACGCAAGAACTATTACTTTAGATAATGATAGAATGGCATATTTTGGTGGCACAATTGATGGTAAGTATCTTATTGATACAAGCATTGTTCCACTTATGATTGATAAAGATTACAATCCTATTTTTTATAGCGATGAAGTTAAATCTATTATTGAACAAAATGTAAATGAATATATTTCTGATAAAGAAGGTTCAATGTCTGACCATGAAAAAGGTATTAATCAAGTAATAAGAAATACTATTGCTGAATTAGAAGAACAAGCAGAAGCTAATAAGTCAGTTTATACTGAGGATGGCACAGAAAGCACAGTTCAAAAAGATAATATTAGTACTACAGAAACTACACAAGCTGAACCTTCAATGGAAACTTTTATTGTAGACTTTGCTAAAGAAAACAATTTAAATCTTCAAGATGCTATAACAGAATTAAAAACAAATAATGTTAACATTAGTCCATCTATAGAAAATAAATTATTAAATACAAATTATACTCAAAGTTTAGCTCCACAAAATGTTCCGCCAAGACCGACAGGAGATGGTAGACCACAAGTTGAAGCTAGAAATAAATGGGATAAATTATATGGAGATACTCATAATCCAGATGGAACTCCAATACTAGAATCTAATCAAGCACCAGTTAAAATAGGTGTTGTTGAACCAAGACCTACTGGACAAAGTGGTAAAGCTTGGGATAAAAAATATAAAGACACACATAATCCAGACGGAACACCAAAGCAATAGGAGTAGTTAATGGCTACAGACAATATCTATGGCTATACTGGTAATCTTAAATTACCTAATCAATCTATAGTCACAACCCCCACAAAAGAAAAACAAATATCAACAAATAGTTTTGGATATACTGGTAATCTTAAATTACCAACAAGTCCTGCTGTTGATGAACCATCTACATTTGAAAAATTTAAATATGGAATGGGAAAAGAATTAACATTCTTTGGTGAGCTATATGATTTAAGTAGAGCTTTTTATAACTCATATGGTCCAATGACATTTGAAGATGCAAGGCAAGATGTTAAAGAACAAAGAAAAAAAGAATTAGAAGAACGTTTTACATGGGCTAAAAATAATGCTTATGAAAGTGATGGTGCTGTTATGGCAGGACAAATTGCTCAAACTCTTCTTGACCCTTTTTATATTCTTATGCCTTGGGGTAGAGCTGCTCAAGCAGGTAAACTTATTGGTAAAGGTGGTGCGGCATTAGCAGGTTTAGGTGCAGGTGTAGGAGCAACAGATGTTTCTCTTAGAAGTTTATCAAATACAGGTGAAGTTAAATTACAAGATGTAGCTCTTGGAGCAGGATTAGGTGGAGCGTTATCTCCTGTTGCTATGGTAGCACAAAAAGGTTTAGGTGTTGCGGCAAATAAATTGTTTCCAAACTTATTTAAAAATAAACAAATGCAAGATGCTGTTAACGACCAGTTACGAAATAATTATAAAACAAAATATAATTTAAATGATAAACAATTAAATAATGTTTACAAAATATCTTCTGTAAAAAGCATACAAAATTTAACATCTCAAGTTGATAACAATTATAAATTATTTGTTAAACCTTTACAAGAATTACAAGATGCTCTTGCAGGAGTAACAACAAAATTTACAACAAGTACTCCACTAAATCCAAACAAACTAGTTAATATTATTAAACAAATTCCAAATGGTTTAGATTTAAAATTTAAATCTATTGGTAATAAAACTTTATCTACAGTTAAAAATAAAAAAGAATTAGATGCTATAAAAAAAGAATTAACAGATGAAGTTAATAGTCTTGTTGATAAACAAATTAAAAAAAGTAATAGACTTAATACTAAATTACAAATTGAAATAACAAAAGAATTACATAAAGCAGGTGGATTAACATCTGCGGCAGCTCGAGCTATTACATCAATGGCAGTTAGACCTACAGTTGGTGCAGGTGGAGGTGCAGTTTTTGCTACACTTGCTGATGTGGATGATGAAAGTTTTTTTGGAATGGTTGCAGGTGGAGCAGCTTTAGGAGGATTACATCGTCACTTAATGAGAGGTGGTATTAAAAGTATTCCACTACCAAAACAAATAAGTTTTGCAAAATCTATTAAAACAAATTACTTTAATAATCTTGGTAGAAATCTTCGTATACTTACATCTGCTACACAACAAAGTAAACTAACAGCTAGAGGTCCAGTACTTGATGAGTTTTCTAATCAAATGTTTTACAGACCTACTGATACAGTAAGATTAGATTGGCTTGGAAGAGTAGCAAAAAATCAAGACGAAAGTATTGGTTTAGTTGGGACAGGTAATTCTGTTGAAGAACGAATGGAACAATCCATGAGTGTTTGGACAACAAAAATAGTTAAAGATGTTTTAGCTGATGCTGATAAAGAAACACAACAGTTAGCTATACAAATTGTTCGTGGTAAAAAAGGTGTAACAAATGCCAATGCTAAAGCTTTAGCAAAAAGAATTAAAACTTATCTTGGTGAGTTTAGAGATTACTATAAAGAAGTTGGTTTTACTGAAAAAGAATTACTTAAAAATTATTTTCCTCGTAAGTTTGACTTTAAATTAATAAATGATAATCAAGATGATTTTGTTAACAGAGTAGCAAAAGCTTATGTTAATATTGGAAAAGCTAAAAACTTATCAGAAGGTAAAAGATTAGCAGGAATTTATATTAATAACTTAGAAGGTAACTATACAAAAGAAATTATTGATGAAGACACATTATTAAAAATTTATAAAGGAGAAAAGGTAGATGCTAATTTACCTATAAGTCAACACATAGAATTTGAAAGAAGTTTACAAAGTAAAAAAGGTGTATATTCAGAAGTTGAAGAACTGTTAGAGCCTTATCTTGTTAATGATGTTGGTACTGTTTTAATGGACCTTGCAAGAACAAGTGTTAAATCAGTTGAGTTTGCAAGAACATTTGGAAACAGAGGACAATTACTTAGTAGTTATCTAAGAAGACTAGCAAGACAGTATGAAGAAAATGGATTTAATTTAAAAGGTGCATACTACGAAGGCGGTCAACACAAAGCAGATGTAGACTCAATTCGTCATGCAGTTAATTCTTATTTTGGTAGATATGGTAGAAGAGGTACAGATACTGAAAGAAGTATTGGAGCAATATTATCTACACTAGCAAACTTTAACATGATGGATAAAGTTACTATAGCAAACCTTGGTGACCTTGTACAACCATTTCAAAATAGTAGATTCTTTTTATCTGCAATAAAAGGTATAGGTCAAAGTGCTTCTTCGGATATGGCTATTAATGAAAACAAAGTTATTAAAGCTGCTATTCGAAATGCATATACAACACCTGATGGTGGTAGTAGTCCTTTTTTAAATGATAGTGGTACTGGTAATGT
>Ga0181395_1000660_pt1 | contig 14305 bp, 19 predicted proteins | sample 18SPOviralmetaG_FD_130124 | JGI IMG/M metagenome (GOLD analysis project Ga0181395, IMG submission 130124) | Marine viral communities from the oligotrophic San Pedro Time Series (SPOT) site, San Pedro Channel, CA, USA - 18 SPOT_SRF_2010-12-16 | ecosystem: Environmental > Aquatic > Marine > Strait...
TCTTCTTTTCTATAACAATTACAACGACTACATTTTTTATCTCGTAAATTACTCATTTGTTAAACATATTATAATCATTTCTTTAATAGTTTTTGATATATTAATTTATCTATAATGATATAAGGAAAAAATCTTCCGTAATAAAAATATCATAAATAAGTTAAAATATCAAAATATAATTTATAAATCTCCGTTTTGTTTCTGTAATAGTGTTATATATAAATGTAGCATATCATAATCTTTATTAACGAGAGATAATACTTCATTTAACTTTGATAAAATTATTTCTTTTTTTTCGTCCTTTAATTGGTTATATAAATAATCAATCACTTTTAAATCTCTCAACATATAAATATAATTGTATTCATTATACATTCGTCTAATGTGTTCTGTCGTTCTTGGTTTATATTCTCCTAATGAGTTAAAACTTACATTCATTCCGTTTATGTTTAAAATATTACCATTTAAAACTCCGCCTAATCTTTTTTGAAAATTTTGTGCTATTTCTTCATTCTCTTTTTCTATTTTTTCATAATAGTATTTCTTTTGATTATATTTATATGTGTCTTTCAAATTTTCTAACATAATAAATTTATTTTCAATAACATTTAATGGTATAATATTTTCTTCTTTTAATTTATATAAATACATTTCATTTTCTCGTTCTCTTTGTTGCCGTTCTAATCTGTCTCGTTCATATTTTTCATTTCGTTCTTCAATCTCTTTTGCTTCTTTTTCAATTGCTTCATTTCGTTCTTTTACAAATGTATCAATATCTATTTTATGCTTTTCAACAATCTCAATTAAATCTTTAATTTTTAATTTGGTTATGTTAGTAAGTCGTTTATTATTACTTGAAAAGTATTGACGGATACATTCAACATATTCAACTTTCTTATAAACCATTTTATAATAATATAACATTTTTTATTTAAATCAATTTTTTAAATTATATATATCATAATTTCATTATTACTATATTTTTAAGGAAAAAATATTCCTTACAATATATAATGTCTATTCAATTATATTCTATACTACAAAATGAAGAAGATTTTTATGATATTGATTTAAATGAACCTATTGATAATGATAAATCTTGTTATGATATTTATTTGTCTCAAATATATAATTTTAAAAATAATTCAAAAAATAAAATACAATCATATAAAAGATTAAAAAAAATAAAAAAAATAAATGAGACAAAAGTTTATAAGAATTGGATTACTGAATTAGTATAACTATTTAATGGTTTAGTTTCAAATAAATCGTTTAATTGATTATCTATAAATGAAATATTATAAATCATATCATAATCATTATATTTTTTTGATTTAATAAGTTTAATAATAATCTCTTCTATAATCTTTTTTCTTTTGTCTTGATTATTAATTTTAAAAATGTTTGTTAATTTTTGTTTCATATATGATATATTTTCTTCAATCATTTTTGCTTTGTCTTCATTCGCATTCATATAATTTAAAATATATTCCTCTTTGTTATTGTTTATTTTAAATGTGTTTTGTTTATATTTTCTACATTTGAGACAATATTTATTAAAAGTTTTCTTTTGTTGTCTTATGAATTCTGTATAAGGTTTATAATTTTTACACCTATTACAACACCTATCTTTTTTATCAACTTCATTTATATCATAATAGTCTTCTGTTAATTCACTATCACAATCACTCATATATATAGTATAATAAAAAAATCTCCTAAAAATCACACAAAAATCACACAAAAATCACATAAAAATCACAATACATTATATATATTGTATAAGGAATTTATAGTCCTTATATAATATTATTCTTATTTTTCATTTTCCCATATTAAAAATTTTATCAAAAATATCACAATCATTAAATTTATCATTAGATATGGTTTTATATGTTAATATAAGTTTCTTATTATTAACCCATATATGCTTTTGATATAAGTTCTGTTTTTTGAATTCTTTTTTTAATCTTTTTAAATAATGTTTTTTATAAAATTCACCCCACGACATACAACCAAATTTTTTATAATAATTATTTGTGGATATTTCATTTAAATCAATAATCATATTTGGTTTTAAAAACATTTCTGTTCTTTCAATATAAGTCATAACTATATATATATAAAGAAATTATTTATATAAAAACAATTAAATAATTAGTTTGTGTAATATTTATCTTGAACTTCTAATGTGTGTCCTCGTGATTTTGAGAGTTCAATAATTCGTTCTTTATCATTCAATATAGTTAATGTATCAATCATTAATTTATAGATTTTGCTTTCACTTAATTCACTATTTTCAATATACTTATTAAATGTTCTTTTAATATGATTACCTAATGTTGTCTCGTCAAAAGGTTTCCCATTTCTATCTTCAAAAATAAAATTATCATATTCTAATTCTTTGATAAGAGATTTAAATTTTTTATCTTTGATTTCATATTTTAAAACTCCATATTTATCTTTTGTTTTGTAATCGTTTCTTGTATAAAATAATTTGTTGTTTTTGAAATACATTATATTTTTTTCAATATTACCTTTTTCAACTCCGTTAATAACATTCTTATCATTAGTATAATCAATAATTAAGTCTTTGTTTCTCACTCCATATTTCAATAATAAATATAATAATAGATAATCACTCCCTTCAATCTTTTCTAATAAATCTAATAAATCTTGATATGAGACAATACTTTCTTTTGTTTGATTTTTGGTTCTTTGTTTTGTTTGTTTATCTACAACATTTTTATTTTTAATTAGTTCTAACTCCAATAATGCTGTGTCTTCATTATCAATAATATTTTTATAGATTGAGTAAAATTTGTTAATGGTTGTAATAGGTAATTTAGATTTATTTAATTGTTTTACTAAACCTTGTATGGTATTGTCTGTAATGTTTGGTTTTGATAAAGCATTTTGAATTTTTGTAAAAATAAAGTTATAATTATTAATTGTATTTTGCTTTAATTCTCTTGTATCAATATACGATTTTAAAAGTTTTTGGTTTGCCGTGTTTAATGAAGTTTCTTCCATTATATAATATACTATAATATTTTTTTTATATCAATTTTTAATTATATTAATATAAAAAACTCCTAAACTATTAAGGAAAATATCGTCCGTAATAAAAAGGATTTGTTATTTTTTTAAAAAAAAGGATTATAAAAACCTTGATTTTTAATTACATATTGTTATTGGATTTGCTGTGTATGTTGTTATATTATTTAATAATGAAGTGTATAAATTATATTCTTCTTCTAATACATTTAAATCATAAACATTATTATCATAATGTGTCGTTTCAATATTGATATGTTTTGGTTGGTATGCTCTATATATTAAATCTTGTATTGGTTCGTTGTTATTCCATTTTGTTATGATACTACTATATACTTTTAATTTTTTCTTATCTTTTTTGTTAATAAATCCTTTCTTATCTACTTTTGATTTATCTATGAAATTAAGATTATCATTATAATAACTTGATTTTAAATAGGTTGGTTTTATATCTTTATTTATTTTGTTAGTTGGTAATATTGATACTCGTTTATCATTTAATATTAAATTGTTTCTTATTTGCTCTTTTACTTCAAATGATAATCTTTTATTATTTGATAATCTCTCTTCATAATTCAATAATTTTTTATAATCAATATATTCAGTATTGTTATTATCAATAATAAATGTATTTGATTGATTTTCAAATTGTTTTAATGTTTTAAATTTATTACATTCATAATTATATAATGCTTCTTCTTTTTCAATATTATAAATAGGTTGTATATAAATTTTAGTTTTGTCTTTTGTTGTGTTTGTTTCATTTTGTTTATATGAAAAACAAATATCAATTTGTTTGAATAATTTTTTAAACATTTTATATACTTCTTTGAACCCTTTATCATTTAATTCAATACTAAAAATTTCATTTGAAAATTTCTTATACATTATATTTATAAAATCATAATTATCTTTAAAAATTTGTTTTAACTCTTGATTAAAAATAAAAAAGTCATTAGAAAAATTATATTTCAATAATATCAATACATTATGAATACATAACATATTTAATTTATGATTATCTATATCCATAATATTCACTAATTCATTATTATCAATCCTTTCATTTAATACATTTCTAATATTCTTGATTGTATCTTTTCCTTTATCGTGTATATATTTTTCATAATGTTTATATAAATCTGTTGTTTTAAATGATTGTATCATTTCTTCTTCTTTGTAATGTGATAAATCAATCCCCATTAAATAATTTGGTATTCTATCGTATCCGTTATATAAATATTGTAAATTACTTGTTTTATCATATTGCTTTTTTATTATTTGTTGCTCTTCAATACAATAACTATCATATTTATTTTGTTTTTCATTTTTTAATCTTTCATAATCAGTTTTACTTAATAATTTAGTTTCATAAAATTCAATTGCTTCTAATGCTTTATTTCGTTGTATATTATATTCATTATATTTTTCATTATCAATACAATACTCATAATCTAATTCGTGATATTTTATTAACTCTATAAAATTATATGTAAAAAGTTTGGAAGAGTTAATTATGTTTTGAGTATTAAGCACTTGTAAATCATAATAAGGAGTATCTTTGTTTTTCGTAATATAAATATCTTCTGCTTTATCTTTATTGATATAGTTATATAATTCTTCATTTGAGTTAAATAATCGTTTAATTTCGTTTAAGGATAAATTTTTCTTTAATTTTTTATTTTGATTGAATATCTTATAATGCTGTAAATATACATTATATTCTTTATCTTTGAATATTCTTGCTCTGTATAATGTTTGTAAAAATTCCTTTACAATTAATGTATTATTATTACTATATCCATAAAATTTATCAAAATAAGGTTTATTAAATGATATTCCAGTTTTAATAGTTGGAGTATAAATCCATATATCCACTTTATTCTCAATAATAAATTTTTCTATGTTTTCAATCACATATTTTTTCTCAAATACTTTTATTTCATTATTCTTATGTAAAAAACAACCTTCAACATTTATAAATAAAGTTGTTTTATTGATACATAACACATTTATTATTTCGTTTGCTTGTTTTACTGATTTCGCCCACGATATAACAACTTTTTTATTATTCATAATATCATTATGTAATTTTGAATTAATGTATTTTTCGTCATAATATAGTTTAAATTTATAGTCTTTATAAGGATTTTGAATATTTTTATAAATTACCATTTCGTCATTTCCATAATAATCAATAAATAATTTAATCTTATTCTCTTCAATATCTGCGTCTAATGCTAAACATTTATTACAACTTTTAATTTTATTCAAAAATATATTATATGCTGTCTCATTATAATTTTTATCTGTTGTATATACATTTTTAAAAGTCTTATACGACGAATACGCATTTAACACGCTTTCAAATTCGTCTATGATAATAATATTAAAATTTGATTTTTCTATCTTATTTATAGATTGAATAGAACATACAACCTTTTTACATTTTGATAAATCAATCTCATTATTTTTTTGCTTATCCAAATGTGATATAAAACCATATTCTTTTGATAATTTATTATTTAATGAGTTGCTCTCTGTAATCATTAATATTTTTTCATTTTCGTAATGCTGTAAAGTGTGATTAATAATCATAAATGTTTTTCCAGTTCCCCATTTTGATTTTAATGTGTATATTTTTTTATCAGTTTCAAAAAACTCACATAATTTTTCTTTTGCTTCTTCTATGGTTTTAACTTGTGTAAATATATTATCCTCATTTATTTTTATAGTATCATAAAAAATATTTCCTTTACACATATCATTCTCAAAAATAAAACCATTATAACAATCTAATTTAAAATCTTGATTTTGTTTATTTGTGATTTCTAATAATTCCTTTTTTTCATTATGTATTTCTTGTATAATTTCTTTATCGTTATTGAAGTTGGTTTCAATATATTCAGTAATATAATAATGTAATTTGTTTGTTGGTGATATACTATAATTTGAATATTTACTTATTAAGTAATATAATTTACTTATACCATATATAATCTTATCATTTATGTTGTTAATAAAATCTTCATTATCTTTGTATAAAAATTTATCTGTTGCCTTTTCAATAGATAATTTATTCCATAATTCCATATCATATATTTTGTAATGTTTGATTATTTTTGTTGCTGTTTTCCAGTCATTATTATTATTGAAAAATGAATTATCAAAAGTAATATTTTCATTAAAATCATTTATAATGATATTCATTAATTCCGTTGTATCTAATTCAATATGATAATCTTTCTTGATAAAAAATACCTTATTAAAATATACTTTACTTAACTTATTTGTATATGAAATTATACTATCTTTAAATGTGTATTTATGGTTCAATACTTTATTTTTAATTTTCTTACTTAATTTGCTTTGATTTATATTTCTAAATTGTTGATTTTCGTTATAGACACATAAATCCACTATATATTTATCTTGACTTTCATTAATATATGTGGATAAAAGTTTATTGTCTTGATAATTCATATAATATTTTGTATTGATAATATGGATTGATTTGATAATATCTCCTTCATTAACTTTGACTAAATATTGTTTATAATCATTTTCAATCTGTAATAATTCACTTACTAATTTGATAAGTCCTTCAATATATTCAATACATTCGTCATTAGATAATTCAATATTATCAATATCAAAATAAATCTTTCTATTTTTGTCTTTACATACTTCATAACAATTATTATCAACATTACAATATTTTTCATATTCAGTTAATTTATCAAAATAAGAAAATTGTTTAAAGTATTTCACATTACAATCCATTTCATTTTTTTCATTTACAAAATTCTCTTCATAAGACTTATCAACTGCTATTATGTATTTCGCATTTTTGTTTTCTAATATATCTTCTAACTTTTTAAAGAACACAACCATTTTATATATATACCTACAATATTTTTTTTATATCATATTTTTATAAATTATATATAAAAATTGCTAAATAATGATTAAGGAAGATTTTATCCTTAATACATAAGTATTTTAAATTATAAAAAGTTGTAATTATAATTTAAAACTATTGACTTCATAATGTATTCATTTTTTATAAGTTGTTGGACGATTGATTAATCTTTTTACATTCTCTTCATTAAAACCTTTTGATAATAGATATTCTGCTACTTTGTCGTTTATTTGGTCTATGTTCTCGCATTTATCAAAATACGATTTTTCCATACCATATTTACCGCAACGATTTTTAATAGCATATGCTAATTTACCCTTCTTTTCATAGTATGCTTTTGTTATTGCTTTTTTCTTTTGTTCGTCAGTTAAACCTTTATAATTTTCATTTGATTTTTGGTTGCCGTGTTTGCCTCGTTTTGATTTTGGTTTTTCTTCTTTGATTGGTTGTTCTTTGATTGGTTGTTGGATTGTTTCCATTATATATATACATAGAGATTTTTTTTAAATCATTTTTTTATATTATATATATCAATATTTCCTAAACTTTATAATTAATGGTGTATGAATTGTTCGTAATTTTGAGTATCTACCATTCTTTCGTATTCTATTTCAAATAAATCATTATCATTTCTTTTAATATCTGTGATAAAAACAACTGCGTATGAGGTGCTAAATCCTAATTTATTCATTTGATTTAATACATACAATCCAGTCATATCTTTTGAATTTTTACATAAAATATTATATGTAGTTGTTTTAAATTTTTCTTTATAAATTAATGTTATGTTATTTGATTTGGTTAGAGATTTTTTTAGTTTCTTTAATGGTATATCAACTCTAAAATTATAATCTTTAAATACATTATCCATTTCTAAATTATGATTTGTTTGTTCTTCTTCTAATGAAGAATTATCAGTTTCAACATTTTCAGTTTCAACTTTGTTTTTTTTGTCTCGTGTTCGTTTTTTGGAAGAACTCATTTATATAAATCATATATTTTTTATTTTAAATAAATTAACTAAAATAAAAAAATAATTAATTGAGACAAAATTAAATCATACAATTTGTTTTATATATTTTATTAAGGGATTGTCTTTCCTTAAAAGCAAAATAAGGGATTTGACTTTCCATATTGTTATGTAAATTTTGTATTTTTTCATTAATTAGTGTTAATACTAAATTATATGTATATGGAGATACTTTTGCTATTTTATCCAGTTCAGTAAAATTAATATCATATACATTAACATTCATTATATATTATATAAATATAATCTTTATATAAAAATAATGAGAAAAGGAAAAAATGAGACACAATTAACTTATATAAATCGTTGTGATAATTATTCAACATTAAAAGACACATTTGATTTGTTGTTTAAATATATAAAGATTGATACAGATAAAAAGGTTTGGTTTCCATTTTATAATGAAGGTTTGATAAATCAATATGATTTTAAATTTAATGTTATTCATAATGATAATGATTTTTTTGAGACAAAAGAAGATTTTGATTACTTAATTGATAATCCCCCATACACTATTAAGGAAAAAGTAATCCGTAAATGCTTATCTTTGGATAAACCATTTTGTTTATTAATGCCTATTGATACATTAGAACGACAATACATATCAGTTTTATTTAAAGATAAAGATTTTACAATTATTATACCTCATAAACGATTTAGATTTATAAATAAAAATACAAATGTATCTATGCCGTTTAAGGTATGTTGGTTTTGTGTTAATTTTAAAATGAAAAAACAGATTATTTTTGATTAAGTTTTAATTCTTTTATTTGGTTCATAAGTTTTTTATTTAATAATTGTAAATCTCTTATTTGTTTATTTCTATCATTTTCTTCATTAAAAATAACTTCTTTCATTAGTTTATTTAATAAAAAAATAGGTTCATTTTTATTTTGTATGTATAATAATAATCTCTCTAAAATATTATTAATTGTTAATTTAATAAAATCAATATCATTTTTATTTATTTTATATTTACCTTTCAAAAGAGATTTAATATCAACTAATTCAACACATAAACTTTTCATTTTATCTCTGTCTTCTTCGTCAGTTAATAAATCCAATAATTCTTGTAATTTACTATACATTTGTTCGTAGTTCGTATCAAAAGTGTATTTTTCATTAATATCATAATTTAAAAATTTGCGTTTATCCATTATATATATCATATATTTCATATCTTTATATAAGTATTTGTAAAATATGATTTTAAGTTATTAATCTTAATAATAAAACATTTGAGAGTTCTTCAATATCACACGATAAAATATTTTCAATATCATAACATAAATCCATTTCGTCGTTTTTAGTTGGTATATCAATAGTATTCACATTCTCCCAATTTATTTTTAAAATATCTAACCAATAATATTTTTTATTGTGAGACAAAATTAATAATCCATTTCCGCTGTAATGTTTATAAATATTCCTTATTTTTGATACACTTATAAATGTTGGTTTTTTATTTAACCAGTCTTTCGTTTCAACTACAAAATGTTTTAAGTTTTCTCTATTAAAAATAAGAAAATCAACCCTTGCGTCTTTGTATTCACTTTTTATTATTTCAACTCTTTCAACAAAATCACTTGAATATAAACTTAATATAAAGTTTTTACAATCTAATTCACCACTTACGAATATTTCCATAACTATATATACAACAAAGATATTTTATGTTTATATTGTTTTTATATTAAAATATTAAAATTATGATATGTATTGTAAGGAAGATTTTTTCCTTAACAAAAAAGGATTTTTAAAATCTTGGTTTTAATTATTAAGTCATTATTGGTTGTGTTTTAAATGTTAGATTTTCTATTCTTAAATCACACATATTACCATTCTTAAAATCAACATTATCATAATTAATGTTATAGTGTAATTTGAGTAAATATCTTATTTGGTTAATCATATCATTATTGTTTTTTGGTTTATAAAATATTTTGGTATAACTTGTTTGATTATCCATATTATACATATATGAGATAATTTTTTAAATCGTTTTAATATTAGATATTTTAAAATATGATTTCTAAAACTAAATTTTAACACTTGCTCTTATAACTTTTGTATTACTTTTATTAAGATATGCGTGATATGTTCTTGATTGCTTTTTTTTTGTTAAATCTTCAAATGAAAAATTAATATATTTTTGACTTGTATATATTTTATCATAATCTTTATAACAATAGATATAACCATATTTATAATATTCATATTCAAATTTTATATTACTATGGATTAATTCATATAATAATTCTGTAATATTTTCTCTATTGAATACATTATCAGTAAATCTAATACTTAATTTATTAATTCTGTTATTATAAAAGGTTTCGTTTTCTTCATTACTATCACTTGTCTCATTATTTTCTTCTTCTTCTTCACTTAAATAATTATCTTCGTCATTAAAATTAATATCTGTTATTAGTTTGCGTTTATTTTTGATTTTTACTTTTTCTTTTTTGAATAATTTAATAAGTTGTAAATCGTTTAATTTTTGTCTTGGTTTATTAAAATGTATTGGATTGATTGAAAATAAATAAGTATGTCTATGATTATTGTAAAATTTTTCAGTTTGTTTAAAACTTAATTCAATATCATATGAATTATCTTCATTCATTTTCTCAATATTGTTTGATATTCTACCTACTCTATTTAATGCTTTTTTATATTTATTATCTAATACTTCAACTTTTACTTTATAAATGCCGTGTATAGCACTATTAATAATATCATTATCTATAATTTTATCATATTCTTCTTTTCCTCCTAATAATTCAATTAATAACTCACGCATATTTTCATTTGGTTTATTGTTAATGAATATATATAATAAAATATCCATAGTTTTAAAATTATTTATGATTGATTTTGCCGTATCATTATATTTTGAATACCATATTTCAATTAACTCAATACTAAACACATATTTTTTATTGTTCTTTTCAAAAATATCATAATAAATACTATACAGATTTTCCACATTTAAAACCTTATTTACTTTCATATTAATATCTTTTTTACCATTTACTAAAAAATGATTTTGATAATCTTTATCTTTTAATATTATCAATTGATTATTTAAATTGGTTGTATATTTTTCAATACCTAACTCTAAATCATTAAAATATTGGTTGTTAAGTATGTAATTATATATTTTAAAAAATTGTTTTTGAGTATTAATACGACTTTGAATGTGATTGATAATTTCACTACCAAATAACATTATCTCTGTTGTATTTGTTTTTTGTCTCGTAAAACAACGAAGTTTTATACTATTAATAAAATCTGTATCTTCTGTATCTGCTATTTTATATTCTGTTGTTCTATTTTTTTTATTATCCATATTTGTCTTTGATAAAGTTATTTCAACTAATACCTTAATTAAATGAGACACGATATTATTGTTCTTACGAAGAATGAGAGGATAATTTGTAAAACTATTCAAATAATTTACATTCATTAGTGAGTTAATGCTATATACTTCATATGTATCCATTATATAATATTATAGGATTTCTTTTTATATTCTTATTATATTATTTATATATCATAATTTTATAATTATGTAAGGAAGATTTTATCCGTAATATAAATAAACTTTTAAAAAAAGTTTAACAAAATTGAAATAAATAGAAAAGGATTTTTAAAACCTTGGTTTTAAGTTTTACACACATTCAATCATTTTTAAGTATTTCTCCGCTTCTGCGTATGTATCTAATCTTTTATTATATGCCTCATATTGATATAATGCTATTCCTACAAATACCTTTTTTATTTTTTCATTCTTGGTTGGATAATATATATCAATAAACTTTTTAATTTTATAATCATAACAATCATAACAATATTTATCAGTTTTATCATTACAGACAAAATCAATATAACAACGATTACATACTTTTTCATAAACCATTTATAATATATAATATTATTAATCTTTATATCATAATTTAATAATACTTATAATAATACATTTTAAATATTTTCTTATAATCTTCTATTTTAAATCGTGATTTAAATGAAGTGGATAAATCTTGTGTTTCATTAACTAATTTTTTTATATCTTCGTTGCTTATCATTTTTATTTGTGCTTTGTAAAACTCTTTTGAAAAATAAACATTTTGTAAATACCATAATACTCTTTTTTTATTCTTATATAAATCATATCGTATTTTACTTTTTTTATTTTTTCTTGATTTTCTTGAATAATATTCATATTCATTTGGATTATCCATAATTCTTAAATTGTATCCGTGTTGTGTTTGTTGCGTATTTTTTACATATCCTAATAATTGCTTTGTATAATAAGAATGATATTCATAACCTACTCTATTATGAGGTGAATATGTAATAGTTGGAGTATATATAGTATAAAATAATACTTTATTCTTATAATATTTTTTAAACTCTTCTTTATCAAAAGGACACAGAGACAAGTAAAAATATATGTATTTTATTAATTCATTAGGTAATTTATTAATATGATAATTTATATCGTTTGATTTTTCTTCATATTCATATTGCCTTACTTTTGAAATACTTAATCTTATATTTTTTATATTTGTCTCAAAATCATTCATTATATTTATATTATATTTTTGTTTATATTAAAATTACTAAATCTTTATATAAAAATAATTAATTCAAAAAATAAACGCAGTAAAAATGAATTATTCAATAGAAAACCTCCAAAAAATGAATTATAAAAATAGTTCTTCTTTTGTATTGGAGCGTGTAAGTAAAAATACGATTTTTCATAAACATTTGGGCGGACAAAATGAATTATTCATTTTTTTACATTTCACGCCAGTATCCTAAAAATGAACTCTTCAAAAAAAGATATATTGCTTAAATGAATTATTTGTTTAGTTATTATTATTATTTAATTTTGATATAAAGATATTTCAATAACCATATTATAATGAATAAGGAAGATTGTTTTAAAATGAAAAGTAAAGATTTAATCTTTGGTAAAATCAATACATTTTTAACATATAAAATGGTTAATCATAAAACACATAAGGGATTTGTGGATTATTTATCAAATAATTTATATAATGAATATTGGTATAATACGCCTTTATTCAATTATAAAAATTTATATGTTGCCTTATTACCATATTATAAAGAAGACGAAAAAGTAAAAAATGAACGAGGATTAAATAGGTTCATTATTGAAAATAAGTATAAGATAAAGATTGATTATCATTATATATTAAGTTATATGTTAGTGTATAGAACAAAAGACATATACTTCGTTGAGTGTATTGAAGTTAATAATTTATTCCATTTTAGAGGGGTTGGTTCATTAATTATAGACGAATACCTTAAAAAATATAAAATTTTTGAAAGAGATAAATATTTATTACCTATTGAAATAAGTGAAGAAGCGTGTAAATTTTGGAAAAAGTTTTTTGAAAAAAATTATGATATTTATAATAAAAAGGATTTGAAATATTTTGAAGATAATTTACCTCCTCATAAGAAGTATAAAATAAGGTGGGATTTTTTATATGATTACTATGACGAAGATTTACTTAATTTTATAGATAAACACTCAAAAAATTATAATAAAAAATATGTTGATAGATAAAGTATATTTTTTATATTTTCAATATTTAAATATTTATTTGTTTATTTTTAAGGAAAAAAAACTCCTTATAATATAATATGAAAGTGTATGCTTCAAATACTAATGATAGAACTGAATATGATAAATACTATTATGAAAAGAATAAAGAAAAGATAATACAAAATAAACACGATAAAAGAATAGATAATCCATTATACTATAAATTTATGAATATTATTACAAATTGTATAAGAACAGATTTGAAATTTAAACGGAATTATGAAGTAGGTGAATATATTGATATACCATATCTTAATCAACTATATAACATACAAGATAGAAAATGTTATTATAGAGATTGTAATTGTGAATTGGATTTAGAAACGAATATGAATGTTAGAAAATCAAATACATTATGTATTGGTAGATTGGATAAATCAATAGGTTTCACAAAAGATAATTCTGTTTTGTGTTGTTTTTCGTGTAATAATATGAATATGGCGAAATACTATGTAAAATAATTTACTTCCTTCTTAATTGAAACTTATATATATTTTGTCTCAAAATGGTTTTATAATTTTGTTTTATAATTGTTATTTTTTATATTTTTGATTTTTATAATTTTGATTTTTATGATTGAGACAAAAGATTATTTTAATTGTTTTAATATCAGTATTTTATAATTTATATATATATATTACAAAAATTGATTTAAAAA
>Ga0181395_1000665_pt1 | contig 14256 bp, 26 predicted proteins | sample 18SPOviralmetaG_FD_130124 | JGI IMG/M metagenome (GOLD analysis project Ga0181395, IMG submission 130124) | Marine viral communities from the oligotrophic San Pedro Time Series (SPOT) site, San Pedro Channel, CA, USA - 18 SPOT_SRF_2010-12-16 | ecosystem: Environmental > Aquatic > Marine > Strait...
CCAAACTATATCAAGTATAGAACCAATTACATTTCCTGTAAGGAAGGCTACCTTTTGTCCAAAGATAATCTGTAATACAATTGATAAGCTAATCAACTTAATACCTACATCTATAGCACCATCAGCACCATTCTTTATTTTCTCTAACATAACTTACTCCTTTATTAGTCTAACATTTTTATAATGATTAGTTGAAGTGCTAAGATAAGTAATGCTGTTTCTATCATTCTACATCCCTCTCTTCTTCAACTAAGTCAACAAGTTCGCAGACACTACCAGTACATGCCAATGACTTAGTACCTACTGTCATATCTGTTAACTCGTACTGGCTAATCAAATCCCAGTCTACTGACTTAGGCATCTTCTTAGCTAGTTTGGTGTATTCTGCTTTAGTACAATCTTCATAAGGTGCTTGTTGGTAGGAGTGGTCGGAGTGTGGTAAGAAACTAACACCACTGACTTCATCAAAGTGCTTGTATACCCACGCACCTACTTCCATCCACTCATGCTCTCTTACACTTACGGTTACACTAGGCTTATGCTCACAGTAATATCTTTGATATGTAAGCCATAACTCTAGCTGTTCTATAGCAGTTCTTTCATTCCTCAGTATAGCACCATCAGGTGCTTTCATTGGGAAGGTAAATACTTTAACACTGTTGGGCTTCATTACATCAGCTTCACAAGGTATGCCTTGGTCTTCCATGAGCTGAGCGATAGGGTCTTTAGCATCTGCTCTTACTCTACGGAAATAGTAGTCGTTGTGCCTAGTGTGTATACCACTTGCACTGTCTACTAATTGGCTGACTGTACCACTAGGTTTAATTGCTGTTGTTGCAGTTGCTTGGCTAATGCCTAGTAGTTCTGACCATTCTTTATTTGTCTTAACTGTTTCCTTCTTTAAGTCAGAAAGGAAGTCGGGTAAGTTCCGTTTACCGTAGTAACCTCTATCAGTATTACTACCATTCATGAAACTGTTGTCCATTATACCAGTTAATGACACTCCAAGCAAGGCTTCTTCTTCTGTATTTTTAACCCATTTCGGTCTAAGTCTCTTAATGTTAGTAAGACTTGCCTGAAATGTGCCTAGTATGGTGGCTAATCTTACCTTACGGAGCATATCTCTCTGTGTGTCTGTTGCTCGTATCACTACCTCTGTTAAGTTGCAAAATTGACCATCTCTTAGGATGATTTCGCTACATGGATTACAACCAAAGTCATGGTCAGTGTCACGCCTACCAATAGAAGCTACCTGTTTAATTGCCGCTTCTCTGTTAAATATACCACGCTCACCTGACTTAGACTCATATAAAGAAGTCCATTCTTTCATAAAAATACCAATGTCTGGCTTCTCTGTATAGCATACGCTGTTGTTACTGAGTGCCATTTCTGGTGTGTCTGACCACCACTGACCTGACTTAGCGTTACGCATACGCTCATCAGTTAAGTTCGATAGAGATATAAGTGCTGACCTACGCACACCACCTACAACCACAACCTCTGCTATCTTACACATCATTCTATGACACTCATAACTTGTTAGCTTACGACCTACTGCATCTTTAAATAAGTTAGTAGCGAAGTTAAATAAGTCAAGCAATGGCTCTGGTCCACTTGCTCTGCCACCAAAGGTAGCTAACCTAGAACCTTTGGGTCTAATCTTAGAGAAATCCCACTTAGGCATCTCACCATCATATAGGTAGTTAATTAGTTTACGGAATGCAGACTGCCATCCTTCCTTGCTATCCTGTACAACTACTATGTCCTCAACATCAATCATTTCTTCAGGTACTTCTGGAAGTTTGTTGACTGACTGTCTCTCTACACTAAAGCCTACACCAGTACCATGCATGAGTACATAGAGGCACTCATCAAATGCTTTTGGGTGGTCAACACTAAGGTAAGCACAGTTGTAACCAGCTATATTGTTATCTTTTAGTGCTTTACCTGATGTCATCAAGGCTCTCATGCTTGGCATAACATCTAAGTTAAGCACTGCTTCTTCTAGTATCTTCCTAGTCTTAGGTACTAGTTCTTGATTAGTGTTTTCTTTTAAATGTTCTTCCATAAAATCAAAGTACCTAGCAACTGTCTCTTGCCATGTCTCTCTTCTATTCTTTTCGGGTAGCCATCTGGCATATCTGCTGAGTGCTATAAAGTTTTGGTAGTCGTTGGGTAGTGTGTTCATTCTTCATCCTCTAGTGGGTCGATTTCAATGTTGACCATCTTCTCTCCATTGTCATCTAAATATGTATTGTAATGTAATCTTCCATTTCTATGCAACAATATTGCAGTTGTTATTCCTTTGTCATACGCTCTCCTGTATGTGAAGTATATAGCAATAGCACCTAGTAACATAAAAGCTAGACTTATCTCTATGTATTCCATTCGTTCTCCTCGAAATCCTCTAAAAATCTATCTTTCTTTTGAATAAGTTTACTTTCAAATGCATCAAGTAACTCCTCTGGCTCTATCTCTAACTCATCACAGATTAAACATGTGTCATAAGTAGCAGAGATAAAAGCCTTCAGTTCTGGTAGTAGTTTCAAAAACTTGCTCCTTGTTTGTCAACAAAATAATTAGTTATCTTACCAGATGGAATAGGTCTAGCATCTAAACTACCATAACAATCATTCTTAAATCCACAGAAAGCACAAGTCATACATAACTTTTCTTCCCCACTTTTTGTCATAGTAGTAGCGTTAGCTACTCTCATTGGTGGTGTATCTGATTCCATTTTATCTTTTAAGTCAACAATAAAAGTATCAACATCTTGTTCTAGTTCTTGTTTACACAACTTAAGAGTTGATTTGTTTTTATTTAAAGCAAGGAAGTAACCATGCTTTCTTTTGTCTCCCTTACCATACGCAGATAGTTGTTTGATGTAGCCAAAGCCATCATCCTTAATACCTGTGTCAGTAAACTTGTTATCCCAAGACCACGCACTAGCAGTCTTAATGTCTACAAGTTCGCCATCTATGTCACAATCTTGAGAGCCATTAACTCCCTCAACAGTATGTTTCTTTTGTTGGTTCTGTAGATTGTGACCAGACAGTTTAACCAAAGCTACAAGCATAGCTTCTAACACATGTCCTTGTAGAAAGGTAAGGTACACACTCCCTTCAATCTCCTCTGGTGTGTACCCTTTCACAGTATACCACTGTGCCCTTTCACAACGACCAATGCTAGACATTCTTAGCCCTGTCTTTGGTTCGTAAGGTTCAAAGGCATTCTTAATTGCCTGTTCAACCTCTCTTCCACATTGCATAGCAATAGTGTCTAAATCTCCAGTATAGTTCTTAGACTTCATTGTCTCATAAATATCTGGTATTACTGTATTGATTGTCTTTTCCACTTTCTTACTCCTCTCTTGTTGTAATTTCTATTAGCCGATTTAAATACCATTGTGCTTTTTTTAAATCTTCTAATCCATTCTTCATCTTATAGCGTGTCACATATTTTATCACATTGCCTTCCAGAAAACTCATGTTTTTTGAGGTAATATAATCAATGCACTCTATCCCTTGTGTGTAGTGTTCTGGATTGATGTTATCTTTCTCTCTGTTCTCATTCCATTGCACTTCAATCTCATTAGTGGGTGTCATTCCAACTCCTCCCTATTTTAAAATCTCCTGTGATTGGGCAGTTAAGTTTATAGTATTCTGTTGTCATTTCCATAGCATCTACAATCAAGTATCCAATTGCCTCTGCATCATTTGGGCTACACTCAATCTGTATCTCATCATGGATGACACCCAGTTGCTTATACTTAAAGCCCTCATACTCTGCCATATTATTAAATAGTTCCCATGCTCTTTTACTTATTATAGCACCGGCACTCTGTAGTAGGAAGTTAAGTGAGGCATGTTGACTCCTTACTCTTATCACTCTGCCATCTAATCCTTTTAGGTATCCCTTGTCTGATGCCTTGGCTACCCTTTCTCTAAGTTTCTTAAGTGAGGGTGTGTTGTTAAGAAAGTTCTCCTTAAGTTTCTTGCCTTCTTCAACACCACCACCTGCTATACTACCTATCTTCTTGTCTCCTGCACCGTAGAGAAATGCATAGATAAATGTCTTAGCCTTATCCCTTGTGTCTAATCCTGCTGACTTTTGGTTGGCAGTGTGTATGTCTCCTGTGAGTAGTTCCTTAGTATAGTTCTCATCTTTCATGTAGTGGGCGAGGCATCTAAGTTCTAACCCTGAAAGGTCAGCACCCACTAAGACCTTATCCTCTGGCACAGTAAACAATGCTCTCATTTCTGAGCCATACTCCTTGCCACTTGCAGTTACTTGTTGTAGGTTTGGGTTGCTACTGCTCATCCTGTGTGTCACAGTTCCCATAGTGTGTACTCTACTATGTATCCTACCTGTTGTCTCATCTAAAGCATCAAGCCACGAGTTAATCTGTCCTTGTCTTTTCTGTAACATAAGATAGCGACCAATCAGCTTTGCCTCTGGTATTTCTACATCCTTCAAGGTGGACTCATCAACTTTAGGTCTGCCAGTTTCAGTAAATACTTCCGGCTTCCAACCATAGTGCATGAGATGTCTGCCTACCTGTTGCCTACTACCTAAGTTAAGTTCGGGGTAGTGCCAGTAGCCATAGTCTCCTTCTTCGTTTGTATGGCACTGAAGTTCTACCTCTGCTTGGTATCCTTTAGTCCTAGTAAAGTCTTTCTTAAATCTATTCTTAACTGGTGTCTTGCTTTTCCATAGGGGTAGAGGCTTGAATGTCTTATGTACTTCTTCCTCTGCATTTCGTAGGTCATCATTCACCTGTTGTAATATCTTTATTGCACCTCGCTCATCAAAGAGCCAACCATTCTTCTCTTGGATAGTGCATTGTCTCTTGATTGCATACTCTAATTCTTTAGCATCTTGGCTTAGTCCTTTCTGTCTTAGTATTTTATACACCTTGCTAGTTATCTCGGTGTCTCTAATACAATACTCTACCATCTCTGTGCTTAGCTTTGACCAGTCCTCATGGTCTCCCTTATGATAGCCTAGGTACTCACCCCAGTTAGCTAGTGAGTGACCACCTTCTCTGCGTGGACTGTCAAGCTGACTCATTATAAGAGTATCCTCTACAGTTACATTGTTAAAGCATATGCTATGTAACTCCTCTAACACAGGCACATCAAAAGCTATACCATTATGAAATACTATAGAGTCTACTTCACCTGAGTCTAACCAGTCTTGGAATGAGCCATTCTCGTTTATATCCCAGCCTTGTTCTGGATACCATACCTTAGTTTCCTCAGTGTATACATCTTGCACTGCAATACACCACACCTTAGTGGCTTCTATCCCATCAGTTTCTATGTCACAACTAAAAGTCTGCATCGTTATTCCATCCACCCACATCAGGGTTAACACCTTTCTCTAGCCTAGCTGTCTCAGGATTAAAGTATGTCCAACCAGCCTCTCCTGTCTGACCTGTCCTTCTTAGCTTGGGTACTCTAATGCGTGTTGAGTTCTTAGTGTAATCATCCTCTGCTAACTTGTCTCTTGAAAATAGTATGTTGGTGTGACAAGCCTGTGGTATTGCACCACTACCTTTAACATCATACTCACTAATCTTATGAGGATGTGAGCCATCATCAGGCTTCCTTGTGTGTGTACTTAGTATGACTGCACACTTAGTCTCTTTACATAATTTAATAAACCTGTCCATAACTTCCTCAATGTTCTCATTGCTTAGATTTTTTATAGCAGTATGCAATGGGTCTACCAAAATTATACCACAACCTAAACCTTTTACAAAGTATCTTATCTTAGAAAACATCTCATCAATGTCAATACTACCACCACCATCATTATGTAGTTGTATCTTTGTGCCGAATCCTATCTTAATAGCCTTGTCCATGATGTTGTCTACATTTAGTTCTGTTGGCTTCACAAGTTGTAAGTTCTCTGCTGTGTGTACACTAACTACCTTCCTAATTGTCTCATCAATATTATCTTCTACCATGAAACAACCTATCTTTTCCTCTGTTTCTGTAGCAAAGTGGTAGATAAGTTCGTTAAGTATAGTAGTCTTACCAATACTGGTGTGTGCTATGATAGATACAAGTTCACCTTTAGCTACTCCACCCCTCATCATATGATTTAGGTCACCAAAGGATTCAGGTAATGGTACAAGTTCTGTGTTCTTATAGTCAAGCATAGCTTCTCGCATATCCTCAACTGTAGCAACACCACTAACTGTGTAGTCTTTTGAATAACTCCACCACTCCTCTAAAAATTCTTTACCATCACCATGCTTCAAGTAATCACTGGCATCCTTGTGCTTAGCTAGTGTTAGTATCTTACATTTGTTTGGACCAAGGATAGGTGCTACCTTTTCAACTGAGTCTCTACCTGCTTGGTCGTTGTCAAAGCATAGGACTACGGTTTCAAATGAGTCAAGCCATTCAAGATTAGCTTTAATATTGGCAATAGCATGTACACCATTGTTAACTGATACAGAAGCATAACGCATACCAAACATTTCATACACTGACATAGCATCCAACTCTCCCTCACATACTGTGACAAACTTACCACCACCTTGAAACAAACTCTGTCCAAATAGCATGTTCTGATTAGTGGTATCTCCCTTGCCAAAGAAAGACTTACTTGCCACCATCCTAGTTTTCATACCAACCATGTTGTTCTTCTGGTTGTAGAAAGGGTAGTGGTGTTTAATCACTCTACCTTTTTCATCTTTCTCACACTTAACTTTGTATCTCTCTAAGGTTTCGGCTCTTAGCTTTCTGTCATGTAATGTGTAATACCCACCCCTATACTCATGCTTCCAAGAGTCATCCTCTTTCTCTGTAATCTGTATAGGTTTGTTAGTATGTTCAACAAAGCCATGCTCACCACATGCATAGCAATGAGTTTGTCCATCTGAATATACTGCTAAATTATCTTTGCTCTTATCTTTGCCTAGCTTGGCACAGTTAGGGCATTGTTCTTTCTTTACTAATGTATTCTTTTCCATCTTTCTCCTCATTAAATTAAAAGGGCAACCGAAGTTGCCCCATATTATAACCTACTTTTTTAAGAAGTACAGTTAAAATTCAGAAGGGTCATACTCATCTACCCCATCCGCCTTCTCCTCTACCCTTACACGCTCTAAGTAAGTGTATCCATCGTAAGGTTCTTTACCTTTTTTAACAAGCATAGTTACCTTATCTCCAAACAAAGACAAGTGAGTAGCATCTACCTCATCCTTATCTACATTGTAAATCTTAGGTTGTCCGAAGTCTACCTTACGCTTAGAAGTAATCTGAGTCTTGCCTTCATACTCCTTAGTTACTAAGCCATTCTTCTCTGCTTGTTCGATACCTGACTTGTCCAAAGATATTGTTAAAGTGTACTTACTTTGGTTTTTGTATACATCAGGCTGTGTTATCTTGTTAAACACAACTTCACCTGTCAATGATATATAATCACTCATCTTTACATCTCCTAATAGTTAACATTTAATTTTACATCTAGCAGTAATAATACTACTAAAAGTGCAGTAGAAAAAATGGAAGTAAAAACTACTACACTCTTAGTAATACTAAGCATTAACATTGACTCATCTTAACATTTGGAATGTTGTTGGTGGTGGGTTCAATGTATTTCTTTCTTAGAATGGGGTTATTGTAGCATGTATAAAATGGTTTGTCAATGCTAATAGTCAGTAAATTTATAAATATTATTTAAGAAAACAACAGACAAAAAAATGGGGGATTCGAACCCCCTCTCAAATCGTCATCTGAGTGCCTAGTTTTTTAAATCTTTGTGCTTTTGTACTAGGTAGCCTAGCTTGTGCATCATACCATACAAGGAGTCCTCATCAGCCTCGCTTAAAGCTACTTTTAAGGCTTGTTCTCTCTGTTCCCTTTCAAACTCCTTACTCTTTAGGTATTCGTCTACATAATCCATGCTCTCGACCTCACCAGCCTCATTAACATGCCCATTATCTTCACACCAACTAATATATCTTTTTATTCCACTCATTTTTTCTCCCTATTTATTTATTATTCGTTTATCTTCAAAATCCATATTTTTAATAAACCTTTTCCAATCCCCATGAGAATATTCCATAAACTCAGCAACATCATCTAAGGTTATCATGTTATTTTTCCAAAACCAATAAGCAGTATCTATCACTTCATCTTCTTTAATTCCACTCATACTTTCTCCCTTCTTATTAAAATTGTGGCTCATGTTCAATGCCCTTATCTACTAAAGACTTGAAATGCTCTGCCTTACTTTTGTAAAACAAAGCATCACTAAGTCTATCTTCAAAGTCAGCATCTAAGTATAGATTGTATAACCTTTTATGTTCCATTGCACAGTCTAACAAAGCATGTCCAACTTCCCAATTTCTACCAGTCATATCAATCATTGAGTCTATTATACATCAAATCAAACTCTACATCTTCTCTCGTTGGTGAGTTAGCACCTAAGTATTTCTTAAGTATCAACTCTGTATCTTCCTCAATAAGTCTTAGCCTTTCAATACGCTCATCAATCTCTCTCTTGAGTTTCTTCTTAGCCTTATTCTTACGAGTCAACTCTACTTCCAACTCCTTTACCCAACCTTGACTAGTTGCTCCCTTGATGTTCATTGTGTGTACTCCTTGTCCATGAAATCACCACGACTCATGCCTTTGTCAGCATACTCATCATCTCCCTCAACAGGAATATCAGGGAAAATCTCCTCTACCTTTTCTTTAACTGCCTTTGTAAGTTCGGGCGTTGGCATATCAATTATAATCTTATTCATTATTATTCTCCTTGTTATAGTTGTTAAATTCTGTAGCACTTAGGTATTTAGCTAATTGCTTTTCAACTTCAGAGATGTCAGCCCAAAGACTTTTAATCTCTAGCTTGAGTGCATCATTTTCTTTCTTAAGCATTCTATTAATTCTTAATGCTTCATCATTAAAGTGCTTATTGTTATTTGGGTTGCTCATTCTAATACTCCAAAAAAATATAACCATATAAGTATGTTGACACTTAGATAACACATTGTACTAAATGTCAACACCGTTTCTTCTACCTTTAGCTTTGTATTCTCATTCAAAGTTTAACCTCTCGGCTCGGCAATAGGTTCTTCATTCCAACATGCTTCATACATCTCTTGTACTTCTGCTCTATCGTCAGTTTGCAAGTGTGCTTCTGCCTCGGCAGATACCCCATCTAATGCACCTTGCCCACCACCAGTTTCAAAACTACTGAGTGCTAATTCCTCTGCTTCTTCTTGACTGTATGCAAAGGTATCTTCAAATGTTGTTGATTTAGTTATGGTTACATTATAAAAACCTAAACCTTTGGGTGCTAATTTTACATTTTCTGTATACATCATCTACCCCCTTGTGGTATGACTTCCATCTCAGAGGAAGAAGTAAAGAACGCACCACCATAATTTCCCTCATCATCACTACTGGTTAATATCCATGAGCCATCAGTAAAGAAAATTACGGGTGTTGCCGTATCCCAGCCAAGACTTTCAAGCTCATCTTCTGCCGTATATCTAATTTTATCAACAGTCTTACCTTTGAAGATTTTTGTGGCATCTCCCGACCAGTTTCGCATTGTCATATTATGACTCCTAGTTATAAAGAGTTAGGACACTCCGAAGAATGCCCTAAGTTTTTACCACCAACTATCATAAACTACTTTGTAGCCATCTTTAATTGCTTGTAGTCCATTCTTCACAAACAAAAGGTCATAAGCATCTTGTTCCTTAACTTCTTCTGTGTCATAGTCATAACTATCTTGACCAAAAAAGAAGCCTTGAGTATCGGGTAAGTTCTTCTCTTTAATATACTTCTGTAATCTATTGAGGTCAATTTCGTCCAACTCAATAGGAACACAATTAAATACTTGGGGAATATCGCCATTTGGATTTGGGCAACCCTGTTCTTCCCAAAGCATTTGCATAAACCCATGCAGTCTATTATGTTTTCTCCAGTTGGCAAGGTCAACATCATTTTCATTCTCTTGCCTTAAATCTTCCGATTTAGTTTTCCACGCATACATATCTAATCCCATATTTTTTCCTTTTCTTAGTTAATAGGAGTATAGACTATCGCCCTCATGAGTTAATAGCAATAGCCTATATTTCTAACAACTAACATGGATTGTACAAACTCATGGTTAGTGAGCAGTTTTTACTATGCTATTGCATTTGTCATACTCAGGACATTCCATTGGTAGTTTTTAGGACTTCCACCTAGTGTTACCCAGCACTTGTGAGATGTAGTAAGGTACTCTTAATGTTATACTACAAATTTAGAAGCAGTTTAGTAAGTCATACTTAGGACTCGGAGATATTCTATATCAACCTTGAAAAGAAATTGAATTGGTTGTTCAACTGTATAAATACCTGTACTTGCCATATCAATATAGCACTGTTTAGTATTATACCTAAAAGCCCAATCCAAACCATTATCCTAGCAAATAATTCTTTTTGGTCGTTGCTAAGCCAACCTCGTTTAGTATTTCTCATTAAGTTCCTCCTTGCCATAAGGCATTTCATAAAATAGTGGAAAAGTAGTTCCCTTTTTCCATGTGTCATCTAGACAGGGTGCTAATTTCTCTTCTAAGAATTGGGTGGGATTATAAGTATGACAACCCTCATTTCCCTTTAAATGATAATAGCATTCATTACAACGAAATAATTTCATTATATCTCTCCCCAACCTGCTGAAGCTAACCAATCATTATCTGCCTTGACAGAAGCCTCATGGTTTCTAATACTTCTCATCTTTTCCTTATCGTTCTCGCAATCATCACAAATTGCAATCCTACCGTAAGGGTTAGTATATCCACACTTGGTTAATACTGGCTTATAATCAATGCCAGTATCAACAAAGTATTCTACTTGATTTTCACATCTCATAAGCTAACTCCTAATGTTTCTTCAATTTTTGATAGTTCCTTGTAATCATATTTACTTGAACAATGATTAGCATAAAATATGACAAAGTCATCAAAACTAATAGCACAATGTTCTAGTATATCTGCCAAGTTTCCCAACTCAACCCAACCATTGTTATACAAATCTTCTATTAAATCCATTTGCATTTTTTCCATTTTGTTTCTCCTAGTTATAAAGAGTTTGGACAGTAGCCCTCGATACTGCCCAAAGTTTTTACAACTATATTAAATCATTACGAACACAATATTTAATGTATTTGTCATACTCTGTATTGATTTCCTCGGCAGTAATATCATAATGTTTTAATGCCTCGATTGTATCGCTTGAGTCGGTATATTGTGCTTCATGATTTTGTAACGCTCTCCAAATAATATCTTTGTTTGAGTTTCTTTTCTTGTCAAACTTAGCTAAACTTCGGCTAGTATCATTAATCGCCTTTACTAGTTCCTTGTATTGGCTTTTTGGGGCATATAATCCTTGCCCCAGATTAACATATGGCTTTAAATGTTCTTTGTATTGCTCGTAGAATTGTTCTTTACTGAATGCAAAGAAGCCATTAAAAGCCTCGATTGTATTACCTATTATATGTTTATCGCTTTCCATTATATTTCTCCTAGTTATAAAGAGTTGAGGCACTCTATGAATGCCCCAAGTTTTTAAAACTTAGATTGAGCCTTTAAAAAAGCCTCTTTAATATCAATCCGAAGAGGATACTTTTTATCTTCGCCACAACTAAAAGTGTAAACTTTCGCCCTACCGTTTTTATGATTTGTCTTTGTAACCTTGTAACCATTTATTACTTTTTGCATTATATTTCTCCCTTGTGAAAACTTTGGTAATGCTTTTCAAGTTCTCCACTATGAAACATGGAGAGCAATTTGGTTGCTTGTTTTTTGCTAATACTCCATTCGTCAACCATATCACCTCGTACACCGAACATATTTACTTCGCCCGTATCTCTTAATTGCATTAACCAATTGTACATCTGCAATTTTAAAAGTGGGTGGAGTGGTTTGTCTGGGTTTGTCATTTCTTTGTATGCTTCTTGTTGCATTGTGTTTCTCCTTACAGTTAAAAAGAGTTTGCACACTCAGAATATATATGCCACGATCGTGGCACGAATTCCAAGAGTGCAAAGTTTTCCTAACTGAACATTGATTGCATTGCTTGAAGTCTTTGTGGAATTACTACTGTTGAATTACAAAGATTGCAACACTCGTCGTCGTCTCGCTCGGTGTCTGGGTTGTTCCCAAATCCACTAAACCACTCCAAGCAGTAGCAACACGACCAGTAGGTTTCATTACCATGTTTGAGGGTTTCGGTTGGGTGGTATGTATCGTTGACTTGCATATGATATCTCCTCTAGTTTAAACGCAGTAAGACACATAAAGAATATGCCTTACAACTTTTAAACTAATCCACAGATTATTATGTAAATAATCATGGACAGTACAAGCAAGGATTTATTGCCCCTCTTGTAACATAAGCAGATTTTTAAAGAGCAACACATGGACAGAAAACACACGCATTTAATAACTATAGGATACATGAAACCTAAGAAAAGTCAAGGACTTTATCCGAGATAATAAAACTATTTTAGTTCCACATATTAGAACAAGGATATATAAAAACTACGAATTCGCCCCAATAAAAAAAACAAACGAGGCTTTTGAAATCCCTGTATGCATACCAAGATGACTTATTTAGAAAAGCCCCGAAAGGTCGAAGCCCCCCACCCAAATCGTGCGTGTGCCCACACACAGAATCCATGCTCCATGTAAAATTATTATTTTTTGAGTAATTCCCCGCACGCCCACTACGAATTCGGGCACAATGAATAAAATACTTACACAAACTAAGAAATATATGGTATAATATTGCTTATATTTTAAAGGAACTATACCTAGAACCACACATATAAACACACATTGAACCAACTACAACAACATTCTAAATAAATAGAATAACTTTGTATATATTCTAGGAATACAATAAGCAATTTTATGGTATAATATAAGTATATGGCAAATAAAGGTGAAATATCTATAGACTCAGAAGATGAGATTAGAGAAATAGAAAAAGAATTAGAAGAAGAACTAAGATATGCTGTAGCATCGGCTAAAGGTATAGTACCTGCTGATGCTGTATTAAAGATTGAGCGTAAAAAGGGTAGACCTACTGGTGGTCTTAGTGCAGAATCTAAGAAAGCAGGGGGTAAAAAGTCTAGAATTAAAAGAGGACAGACATATAAGCCTACTAATGATGACTATTCTAAGGTAGAAGAGATGGTTACCATAGGATTAGACCAGCATACTATAGCTAAGATTATGGGTGTAAGTAATGCCACCCTAACTAAGTATTTTTCACACAATTTAATAGTAGGTAAAGAGAAGCGTACAGCAAGAGTTGCTGGGGTTGCCTATGAAATGGCGGTTAGTGGGGAGTCTCCTAGTATGACTACCTTTTGGCTAAAGACACAAGCCGGATGGTCTCCAAAACACCATGTTGTGGTAGAAGATAGACAGTTTGACATACAATGGGCTAGTGATGAAAAGGATATTGCAGACGCTAACCAGATATTAAGGGATAAAGACAGTAAGGTACACTAGACTTTATGCAAGAGGAGAGAAAACCTATAGTAATACCCTATACACCTAGGGAATTACAAAGACATTTACACACAACGCTAGATAGATTTAATGTTGTAGTGTGTCACAGACGATTTGGTAAGACTGTGTTTGCTATTAATCAGTTAATCAAAAGTGCTGTAGAAGATATAGGTAAAAGTAAACCCGCACCTAGATATGCGTACATAGCACCACTATTTAAGCAGGCTAAAACAGTCGCTTGGGATGAATTAAAAAGACTATGTAAAGTATTTCCAGAAGTTAAGTTTAATGAAGCGGAATTAAGAGCTGACTTTATGGGAGCTAGGATACAACTGTACGGAGCTGATAACTATGACACTCTCCGTGGAATTTATCTTGATGGTGTAGTATTGGACGAATACGCTCAGATGAACCCTAAGATGTTCTCTGAGGTTATAAGGCCAGCACTGTCAGACAGGAAAGGGTATGCTATATTTATTGGTACACCCAAAGGGAAAAACGAATTTTATGATCTATACCACTCTGCCCCAGAGAAGAAGGGATGGGCCAGATTCTTATACAAGGCGAGTGAAACAGGAATATTAGATGATGAAGAACTGGAACTTGCGAAACAAGATATGGCAGAGACTGAATTTGAACAAGAATACGAGTGTTCTTGGTCTGCTGCACTTAGAGGTGCGTATTATGCTAAAGAGATTGAAACTGCTTATGAAGAAGACC
>Ga0181395_1000669_pt1 | contig 14223 bp, 11 predicted proteins | sample 18SPOviralmetaG_FD_130124 | JGI IMG/M metagenome (GOLD analysis project Ga0181395, IMG submission 130124) | Marine viral communities from the oligotrophic San Pedro Time Series (SPOT) site, San Pedro Channel, CA, USA - 18 SPOT_SRF_2010-12-16 | ecosystem: Environmental > Aquatic > Marine > Strait...
AACTTTGTATTGCTACAGTCAGCGTTGATTATAATAGGAGCATTCTTATTATGGAGACACGGTACTAAATGCTATGACAAAGGTATAACTGATGCTGTTCAGATGCACAGAAACGGAAGACTAAAATATAATACTTACTTAGATGACAATGGAGAGAAGATGCTTAACATTGAAATCGACCCAATGGAGGATGAATGAACCAATTACCAAATGATTACCAAAACTTTATTGCACTTAGCAGGTACGCACGATGGCTACCTGAGAAGAAGCGAAGAGAAACTTGGAAAGAAACCGTTGCCCGATACTTTGATTTTATGGAGCAACATTTAAAAGAGAATACAAACCAAGAGTTAGTACCTAAGACTAGGAAGATACTTGAGGAAGCAGTATGTAACTTAGAAGTTATGCCTAGTATGAGAGCTCTTATGACTGCAGGTCCGGCTCTTGCTAAGAATAATATAGCAGGGTACAACTGTGCCTACCTTAGTGTAGACCATCCCAAAGCATTTGATGAGTGTCTATTTATATTGATGCACGGTACTGGTGTAGGGTTCAGCGTAGAGAGACAGCACGTCAACAAACTACCTGATGTACCTGAAACTATGGTAGATGTAGAGGATGTTATTGTCGTACAAGATAGCAAAGAGGGATGGCAGTCTGCGTTCCGTAAACTTATTACTTACTTGTATGATGGTGAGATGCCTAAGTGGGACTTCTCTAAGGTCAGACCAAAAGGTGCTAGACTACAGACATTCGGTGGTAGAGCTAGTGGTCCTGAACCTCTACTTGATTTGTTTAACTTCTCTACTAACATATTTAAAGAAGCAGGTGGGCGTAAGCTGACTAGCTATGAGTGTCACCGTATGATGTGTAAGATTGCAGAGGTTGTAGTCGTAGGTGGTGTACGCAGGTCAGCCCTTATCTCTCTATCTAATCTAACTGACGAGCGTATGCGTAATGCTAAGTCCGGTCAATGGTGGTCTGATACCCCTGAGATGGCATTGAGTAACAATAGTGTATGCTACACAGAGAAGCCTGACATTGGCATCTTTATGAAAGAGTGGACATCACTGTACGAGTCTAAGTCAGGTGAGCGTGGTATCTTCAACAGAGAAGCCGCGATTAAACAAGTAGAGTCTATCGGTAGACGTGACACAGACCACGACTTTGGTTGTAATCCTTGTAGTGAAATCATTCTGAGAGACGGACAGTTCTGTAACTTGACTGAGGTTGTAGTCAGAGCGGAAGACACGCAGAAGGATATACTCCGTAAGGTTAGACTGGCTAGTATACTGGGTACATTCCAAGCATCACTAACTAACATCAAACGATTACGTCCTAAGTGGGTACACAATACAGAAGAGGAAGCACTACTAGGTGTATCTCTTACAGGTATTATGGACAACGCATTTATGAATGGTAGTAATGATGACAGCAGAGGTTACTATGGTAAGAAGAGCTTAGCTGATTTCTTAGTAGACCTTAGAAAAGAATCTGTTAAGACTAATGCTCATTGGTCAGAGCTACTAGGTATCCAACAAGCTACTGCCACTACTGCTATTAAACCTAGTGGTACAGTCAGTCAGTTAGTAGATAGTGCCAGTGGTATACACACTAGACACAGTGACTACTATATCCGTAGGGTTAGAGCAGATGCTAAGGACCCTATAGCTCAGCTTATGGAAGACCAAGGCATACCTGCTGAAGCTGATGTGATGAAGCCTAATAGCGTTAAGGTATTCTCCTTCCCTATGAAAGCTCCTAAGGGTGCAGTAACTAGGAACGAGAGGACTGCTATCGAACAGCTAGAACTGTGGCTTACATATCAGAGGTACTACTGTGAGCACAAGCCTAGTGTTACTGTTAGTGTTAGAGAACACGAGTGGATGGAAGTAGGTGCGTGGGTATACAAACACTTCGATGAAGTATCAGGTGTTAGTTTCCTACCACACTCAGACCATACATATCAGCAAGCACCCTACGAGGAGTGTGATAAGAAGACACACGATTCACTAGCTAAGACTATGCCCAAGCAAGTCAACTGGGATTTGATTAGCGAGTATGAACTTACAGATTCTACAGTAGGTACTAAGACCTTGGCTTGTACTGGCAGTGTGTGTGAGCTTGTTGATTTAGTTGAAGAAGAGAGGGACATAGAATGATAAACACTATAGTATTAATATTAGTATTACAAGTGATTGTCGTTTCATTAACAGGGTGTGCTACATTTGAAGAGCAGATGCAATTGAGATGTAGTGCCCCAGTAGATTCAAGTATGTGCTCCGGTTGGCAGACTTGATAGGGTGGCTTTTATAGCCGATGTTTTACATTAATATAGGAGACAATATGTTAGAAAAAGTAAAGAACGGTGCTGATGGTGCGATTGACGTTGGCATTAAACTGATTAGCTTATCAATTATATTACAGATTATCTTTGGTCCAAAGGTAGCCTTCCTAACTGGAGATGTAATTGGTTCTATCTTAGGTATAGTATGGACCTTAGGCAATGGGGGATTGGCAGGTATAATCGCAGCCCTTATTATTTGGAGACTACTCGACAAAGATATAGTCGATGAGCTTAAAGACTAAGGCTAACAAAACTTGGGGTCTCGTCCGTATGGATGGGACTTCCAAGCTATACTACAAATTAAAAAGTGACAAGAAATCTGTCACCGGTGACAAAGTTAATCCAAGACTTTGGCAAACTGACTGGAGGAAGTAAGTGAACGAGAATAAAGTTATTAAAGCACTTAACAGTATGAAGTATAACTTTGAACCTATGGATGATAGGTTCTCAAGGTACGATGCTTTTGATAAAGAGCACGGGATTATGCTAGAGATTAAGTGTAGGAATAAACATTACCCCGACACATTAATAGAGAAGATGAAGTATGATTGGAACAAGAACTTTGCAGAGGAGAACAACCTAGAGTTTTGGTACGCGGTGTCAATGCCTATCAAACCCGGCAGTCATACAATATATATCTTTGACCCTGCTAATTTAGAATCAGACGAAGACGGATATGATTTTAAGTGGCACACAAAAAAACTCCCTGAGAACACAGAGTTCCAAGGGAGTCAATGGATAGACAAAGAAGTTGGTTATCTACATATAGATGATTGTCTAATATCTTTTGAGGAACGTACTAATCATTAGTAAACATACCTCTTGATATAGTAACTGTACCTAACAGCTTTCTTGCTAAAGCCATTCGTTCTTTTCGTAAGGTTTCAGCAGAAGGCTGTTGTTTCATTAAGAACTCTTTAACGTCAGGTCTACCCTCAGATATGAGTTCTCCTTTCTTACCTCTACCTCTAGCCCCACCTTTTCTTACCTCGGTCCAACCTACGTCAGGATAAGTTCTAGGAACTGACTCAGGAAACGGAGGTGGGTTCTCCATCTTACTTAGTCCTGTTTGCTTAGGCTTAATCTTTAGTATGTTAAAGTGCATAGGAGGACTAACAGTAATTAATCTCTTTAACTTAGATGCACTTGTTAATGCTTCTGCTAAGTTATGCTCGTCACTCATAACTGTAAATCCATCACCGTCTAACTTAAGTTTACTTCTAAAGTTTACTCCTCCCTCTACTACTGCAGAGCCCGGTCTAGAAAATGTAAACCACACACCATCGGTATCTTTCTTTATACCACTAAGATTCTTCATAACTGTCTTTCTAGATAATCCTTCTACATCTTCAAACTGAACCTTAGACATTCTTTCGTATAACTCATCTACTGATTTAGGTAGGTTGTCTACATCGAACACTTGTTTAGCTACTGCATTCATTTGTTTAGAATGGTTAAAGTCATTCCAATGATTGCCTGTCTTTTTATTAGCAGGTCTTTTAACAGTAACTAAATCTCCCTTACCATACTCTAAACCTTTACCTACAGACATCTGTAGTTTGACATCATCAAGACCTACCCAGTTAGCAGTCTTGTTTATACCTTTCTTACCTATGTCCATCATAACATCAAGAGCACTCTTTTGTTTCCAAGTGTTCATAATGCTAAGCTCTACTTCAAGTATCTCATCTTTAGTTAGATTCTTAGCTTGGTCTCCCATAGCTTTGGCATTAGCGTAACCAAAGAAACCTTTCTCTAATGGTCTTGTTACATCTCCTACCTCATCTACATAGACAGCCCTAGATACTATATCGTCTAGTGCTTTAGTCTCTCCTGTCTTACCTTTCTGCTTATTAATCCATCTATTAAAGATAGCTCTTCCTATCATCTCTCTGTCGTTCATTGCGTGTGAACCTTGAGCTCTAGTGGCTGATTCAAATAGAGGTCTATTAATTCCAGTGTCTCTATACAAAGCCCTGTTACTAGGTAGTTGCATCTTCATAGCATTAAGTAATCCTGTGCCTACTGCTTCACCCTTGCCTTTAACATTGCCTATAAGGGCTTCTCCTGCTTTCATTAACTCAATTTCTTTTGAGCCCATACCTGCTTCCTTGGCAAACTGCTCAGCTACTTTCATAGCTTCTTGAGTATTACCCATAGGACCATAGTAATCTGTAATGATGTTAGGATTACCTGAGGTTATAGCACCCTTTAATTCTCCTGCAGCTTTTGCACCCTTCTTAAACAAACCTAGACCTACTACATTTAAAGGGTCTACAATTAAATTAAGTGCAGTAGAGCCTATATAACTAGCAGTCTCACCAAAGCCTTCCCTTTCAGACCAACCTTTCTTTTGTAAGTCCTCATCCCACAACTGTTCAAAGTCGTAGTTCTCTTCTTGGTTCCACCCTCTCTGTAATCCTTCAAGACCACCAACTGCTAAACCTTGTAGTGCATTCGATGGCTTGTCGAGAGCGTTAAGTGTATCCGTAAACCAACCCATTATAAGTCAACCATATTTAAAAATAATAATCTATTATATCTGTCTGCTTCGTCTTGTCTTTTCTTTAGGTGAGGAGTAGAAGGTTTCTCATACTGCTCTGAAAATACTTTAGCCTTACTACGGACAGAGCTCTCATCACTAAGTGCATCAGAAAGTAATCCTCGAGCCCTCCAACCTAACTCGTGAGGTCTGTCTCCTTTAGCACCGAAGATATTCTTCTGTACAAACTTAGATTGTAAGTACATACTATCCTCTTGGTTTCCCTTAAACTTATTGTAATCTCTTAGTTGGCTACCTTCAAACTGAAACATACCTCTACCCGGACCTCCTCCATATTGTTTCATACCTACATCAAAAGTGCCATCAGTCTCTACTGATATGTTGGCTAGTATAGGAGGTAGCTGTTGTAGACTAAAGCCTGATTGCAATAGACTGTCTATAGCTGACTGTTCGTTAGGTGTAAATAGTCCATCCATTATTTTAATCCTTTACGTGCTTCTTCTTGTAGTTTCTTAAGCTCTCGTTTAATCTTTGTTCTTTGTTTGTTGTAGTCTTCTTTGCTTAACCTACCACCTTTGTACTCTTTATACGAGTTACTAAGAACTTTAGTTAAAGAGTCCATTCTATTCTTATACTTCATACCCACACGCATCTTTAACTTATTCATTTGAGTTCTATCGTATGTCTTAAGTTTAATTCCGGGTAATAAATTAACAACAGATTCGGTTAATGAAGCATCATCTTTAGTAGGATGAGATGTTCCGTCAGCTCTTATAGTATCCTTAAGTCTTTTGACTTGATGATACATAGGAGCAAACTCTTTAAAGATAGCATTCTTCCTAGCTTCTGCAGATATATCAAATACACCAGAGCCTACTCCCGGCATCTGGGATGCACTGAAAGTATCAAACCCAGTCAATATTTTCGCTGTGCTTCCTATAGCACCAAAGGATGGCTGTAGTGGAGCAGGTAAAAAAGGTACGCTAATACCTGTGTGATTTGAAATGTCTAGTATATCACCGCCCGGTATGTACCTAGTAGCATCTAAGTATTGACTCTTGTCTTTTCTAGGAACTTTAATTAGTGTGTTAGCAACACCCGGCATACCTATAGAACTTAGGTCATAGCCCATATTTAATTCTTTCTGATACTTCCTTTCTTTCTCATAGTCTCCCGGAGATATATCTTGACCAACCATATTAGCACCGTGAAGTATAGCACCCCACTTGGCTAGTTTCCAAGGTCTCTTAAGAGCAGTCTCAGCTAGTATAGGAGCAACCCTATATGTGTATGCTATGAATGGTAGGGCTGATTCTCTAAGCATTCTAATTCCCGGAGCTGATATATCATAGTCTAGCATAGACCTGCGTGCAAACCTAGCAGCTTCATCCGGTGTAGCACCATTAGCTAGTTGAGTTTTAAACGCACCCAATCTAAACACTTGGTCTTCGACCTGATATAGTTTATCCATAGGTGTACTCTTAGCAAACTCTTTAACTTTATCCCAACCTCTTTGCAATCTACTAGAAAACTGAACATCATCTTTATTTCTCATACTCATATACTTTTTAAATATAGAGTTCTCATAATCAGTTAATTCTCTAGACATCATATCAGCATCAAAGACACCTAATGATTCTGCAAGTTTAAACTCTTCTGATTTTTCCCCACGCTTTGCTTTTAAGAAATCTTTTCCTGCACTTCTTAATTGTTTCCAGTCACCATTTAATAAGTCGTATAATATAAAGTTAGAGCCTACGTTGTTTGTATGTACTGTAGGATTAAGAGTAGTCTTACCTCTCTTCCAAAACTGTAGTGCTTTATGATGAAACTTAGTAAGACCTCCAAAACTACCATCCCCTCTGTTCCATCTCTTGTAAGCGTTTGCTGTGGTTAAGTCTGTGTATACTTCTTTAGGTACATACTTACCTGCAAGAGAACCAAACTCTTTTACCTGTGTTCCTTTAACAGAAGTTGTAGGTATTCTTCTCCAGTTATCAGGGTCTATAACCTCATCAATAGAATCAACAGCTATTTTTTCTCCATCAATAACCATTTTATTTATATCATCATAAAATTTAAACGTAGCTATATCGTTAGTCATTAAGTTACCAGTCTTAGCCATAGCAAATCCTGCACTTAATATTTCTCCCATCTTAGCTCTGTCTTCCGGAGACCAGTCTCTATTAACTCTTACAGTTTTGTTCTGTGTACTACCACCATCAATAACTTTCCAACCATCTTTTAAATGTTTATCAAGAGCGTTCTTAGCAATTGTTTTAGTTTCTCCTCTACGCATAAACTCTTCGCCAAAGACTTTAATTTCTTTCTCTGCGTTTCTCCTCTTCTTCATAAAAGGAGTCTGATGTTTTTCGTAAGAACGATATAGATATTTACCTTTGTTCTCTTTAAATATTTTCTCGTCTAGTATCTTTAAGTCTACTAACTCTTGACCTATTTCATCAACAAGGTCTCTACCTTCTTTGGTTAAGTCTTTTAGATTACCGGGAATGTTACTCTCCTCACCAGTAAGAATCTTATATAATAGTTTGTTATCTGCTAAACTTAACTGAGAATACTTTTTTAAAACCTCGTCAAACCTCGAAGCCCACTGTTGTTCTGTCTGTCTTCTGTTCATCTTAACATCAACATACTGCTTAGGTAAACCAAAGTTATCAATAAAGTATTTACCAAAGCTCTGACCTAAAGCACTTTCTTTAACTAAATTACCACCCTTTTTCATTTGATTGTATATAGGTGCACCAACATTAGCACCTACTGTAGATACACCCTTTGATATAAAACCTAAATCTTCCGCTACTTTACCAGTATCTATAGACACACCAAAATCACTATAGCCTTTTTTCATAGCAGGCAACAGTGTATTCGTAAATTTAAACATAGCAGGAGATAATACTGCACCACCGGCAGTACCATAAGCCATATTAGATAGTCTTGTTTGTCCCTCTGCTTCGTCTACATATCCGAGAGGTGATGATAGAGCACCAACCATAGCACCTGCTTTAGCAGCACTCCAAAGATTCTTAGCCTTCATACCGGGTATAACCCAACCTACAGGGTCTCCCATTAAACCTGCAGTATAAGCTGCAAGTACAGTACCACCATACTCAGGGTTAGAAATATACTCATTGAGCTTAGCCATATCCTCAGCCATCTCTTCTTCTTGTATATTAAATAGTTGTTTGATTCCACGATAGGTATCAGCAGCCCCTAGGCGTGCAGCAAATGCAGCCTTGTCTGCTACTGAATCGTGTGCATATGTTTCTGATAGAGAGGGAGTGCTTTGACCTAAGCTAAGTCTAATAGGTTGTGACTCTTCGTTTTCCGTATCATCAGAAAAATCTATGTATGTAGTTGCCAAGTCGACTCCTTTTATTTAGGCATTACTCTTGCGTTAGGCAGTGTTATTCCTTGTCTAAAAAAGTAATTAAAGTTTCTTGCTTTCCATTCTTGATACGCTTGTCTAATCTTAGCGTCTTTAACTTCAATAAACAGTGGCATTTCTAATTCGTATTTACCTTCATCATTTTTCTTTGCTGTATCAAATTGAGAAACTTTAACAGAAAGAAGTCGTAAAGACCAAGCATCAGAACCAAACCCAGATTTAATTGGATTCTCTGGAGCAGAATCTTTGTGTTCTTTAGGTTTAAAAATATCTAAAACAAATCTTTTAATATCTTTTGCCACATCAGCTACAATGTTTCCGTTTTCTTTGACTACTTTATCAAACTCTGTAGTATCTCCCATTACTGCTTCTGTAGTTGATTGTAAATTATTGTTCACTAACTCTGCAGAGACTTGAGCATTCTGTACATTTTGATTACCATAATCTATTGGTGCTGTACCTGTAAGTTCCGGTACTGCTGCAAAAGCCTCATCATTAGAAACTATTCCTTTAACTAATTTTTGAATTAAGTTATCTCCAATACCATTCTGCACATTTGTAGCATCTGTTATTCCAGTAATATTACTACCTGTCATTTCTCTAAAGCTAATGTCATTTCCTTTAGCATTAAAAATAACTTCTTCTAAAGTTTGTCCTTTTTTAGCTAAAGTTTGGTTAGTCGCTTGGTCTACAACATCATTCTTTAATTTTATGTCAAACATAATAGGAGTAGTAAGACCCGCATCAAGAAGAGGAAAATCTCCTGAGTTCATTAAGGCTTGTCTACCCTCTAGGCTAAACGCTGTAGTATCTCCTTGCTCTAAAAACTTAGCAAGGTTAGCTTCATAGTCACCACCCATACCATTGTTTCTCATAATAGCTTCTGTAGCAGGTCTAGGTTTACCACTAGAATCTATGTACAAATCATACATACTGTTTATTTCAGAGCCCATTGATTCTGCTTGTTGGATAACACTGTCAAACATCCAGTTCATTTTAAACACTGGATTAGCAGGGTCAGCACCTTCAAGGAATTGATAGTCTCCTGTAGATGGTATAGCTAATCTTGTTCCTTCTCCAATATAAGATTCATCTGTAAAGGCATCTTCATAACTCGCATTAAGCTGAGCATATATATCTTTCTCACCCTGAGAAATATCAGTAGGGTCTATATCCTCTGTTTCTGCAGCTTTAACTATAAGAGCTCCTTGATTATTAAAAGAAAACTTACCAGACTGTGTAGTTGTCTCAGCTCCTTGAGTAGCACCTCCACTCATACTGGCTTCTACAACATCTTGTGTTATAGGCTTAACACTATAGTTTCCTTCATCGTCTGTTGTTATTTGTGCGAGTATAGTGTTACCTTCACTATCTGTAATCTGTTGAAGTACCCCTATTTTTTGGTCTCGTTCTAACTGTGCTTTTAATTCCTCTATTCTTGTTTCTTCTTTTCCTTGCCTAAATTCTAATTCTTGTTGTGAAAAAGATAATGACTTATTTCTATAGTTTGTATCAGAAGTTAATTTGTTTTTGTCAAAATCTAGCCTAGTATCTCTTTGGTCTAGTTCTCTATCTGTTTGAGCTGACGTCGTGTTCTGAACTTGAACACTTCTAGATTTATCCATAAATTTTTGACCTATTCCCGGAAGACCTGCTTGAACAAAATCATTAGCTAACTTCATATAACTTGAAGGGTCGTTAGGGTCTAAGTTAGTAGCTCTATCCATAATGCCAGAAATTAACTCTGTTTTTTCTTGCTCAGGAGTTTTCATTCCTGCCATACTGGCTAGGTTTTGCATAAGCATACCTCCGGCTACTCCTGCTCCATACACAGAAGCACGACCCGGTTGAAGCTGAGCTACTTTTAATGCTCTATCTCTTATGTTTTGATTTTCTGAAGTTGTAACATCAAACATATTTCCAAACATAGTTTCTGCCATAATTATTCCTTATCTTAAAAGTCCGCTAGGTCTAGAGCTAAATATAGAACTAGCCATATTGCGAGTGTTGTTTCCTCCAAATCCGTAGTCTGACCTTACTGAGTAATTAGGAGAACTTGCTGTGGGAACTGTAGAAGAACCACTAAGTAAAGAATCAAAATCATACTGACTTGCTTGGTCTGCAAGACCTGAAAAATAACTAGAAGTAGTATCTGCTAAGTTATTACCTGCTGTCCTTATACCTTCCATATTCATACCCGGTCTTAATCTAGCTCCTATCGTAGAACCTAAGTCTGCTTGTCCAGAAAGTAATCCTCCAACTCCTATAGCTCCTTGACCAAAACCTAAACTTTCTTGTGAAAGCATATTTCTGTAGTCCATACCTGTTTGCATAGATGCTAATTGACCTTGCATTCTATCTTTACCAATAGCATCTTCAATAGCCATCTGGTCATAGTAACCTTGTGTTCCACCTCTGCCTTGTGCTATTGCAGCTTCTTGTCCTTGTGCTCTAGCTTGATTATAAGCGTCAGTATTAAGAGCTTCAAACCTTTTAAATTGTTCTTGCTCCATTGCGTATGGGTCGCTCATCATATTTTGAAGAGCTGAACTAGCTGTGCCTGAAATACCTAACCAATCTCCCATCAATTTTTGATATTCGGGAGAAAGAGTCTGAACCATTTTTCTAGTTTCAGGGTCAAAGTCTACGCTTCCATAAGCACTTTCTGAATCAAAAGGCAGGCTTCTTTCGTAAGCTAATCTATTTTGCTCTTCTTGATAATCTCTATTTTTTTGTGCAGCTTTTCTTTGTTGATAGCTAGAGAACAATCCAACTCCTGCGTTTATTAATGCTCCAATCATCTTAATCTCCTGTCCTTGTAAATCCGTTATTGTCTATTGCTGTTCCTGCACTTCCGCCTGACCCACCAGAGCCTAGTCCATCACCTGATTGACCGCTTTGTCCAGAAGAACCATTACTACCTACTGCACCACCAGAGCCACCTGCTCCAGCAGTTGTTGTTCCTCGGCTACCACCTGCAATTGCACCTATGCCACCTGAACCTGCTCCAGTTTTTGTTCCTGCTCCACCATTAGCAGATTGTCTTTCACACCCAGAGCCATTACAAGTAGAGTTTCTTGAACCAGCAGAGCCAAAGGATTGTCCACCCCCGCCTCCACCGCCACCTGCATAATCACGGTCAGAGAAACTTTGGTCATCAGTCGAACCACCGCCTCCTCCACCGCCTCCTCCTCCACCGAGGATTGAGCCATTGTTGTCTAAAGTAATATTCTTCTCTAGCTTTAAAGCTGTGCCACCACTACCACCAGACGAGCCATTAGAAGAAGCAGCACCTCCACTACCTCCTGCACCTCCAGCACCATAAATATAGCCATTGTTGATAATAGTCAATGTACCTGCGACACCACTTCCAGTAAGTAAAGCAGGAGTTCCTGTAGCATCTGAATAAACATAAACACCAGAGTTAATGACTACATCTACATCACCTAATTTATTGTCAGAAGATAGAACAGTATCTAAATCTAATTTATTTACATCACTTGAAACTGTGTAAGTAAACTTTCTTTGATAAAAAGGCTTCCAAGAACCCCCATCCTTTACACTTCCAGTTAAAACTTCTTTCCAAGAGCCACCATCTTTAACAGATAGTTTTGTAGGCTCTTTCCAAGTTCCAGAATCGTTTACCTTTAAAGTCATATTAGCTCGCTACTTGATACCAAATATCTCCGTTAGAACCACCACTTGCAGCAGAAGTGCTTACTGTTCTATCTCCGTGTCCATTCTTGCCAGCACCTATTTCAGTCTGAACATAAGCTGTTGTTGCTACTTGTGTTGTGTTTGTATCTGCTGAAGCAGTAGTTGCACTAAATGCTTCTGAGGCATCTCCATTAATGTCTGCTTTAGTATTTACTGCTGTTTCTACTGCTGAAAATTCAGTGTGGAAATCAGCTCCGGATATTACTTTTGCTGCATCTGAGTCTGCTAAAGTATCTTTCCCAGTCCAAGATACAACTTTTGCATAGTCTGCCATTATCTTATTTTCCCTTGTTTATGTAATAAAGTTAAGTCTTGTAAAGACGCATCATAGCCATTACTCTGAATGTCTATAGATATTTTTAGGTTTTTTGCCGAACCTGTCAACGGAGTTCTATATTCTTGTAGTCCATATACAGGTTTATATGTAGAGGCAACCGAGTGTAGTGTAGCATTATGTCCACCACCAGCGTGAGCACCACTAGCATTTAGAGCTCCATATAAAGAACTTGATGCTCCCCATAAAGATGTTGTTCCTGTAGTTGTAGGATTTAAAGTTATAGAAGTAGTTTTAGATGATGTAGCACTAAAATCTTTATACCATTTTAATGCTAGGTTAGCACCAGAGCCACCTTCCATAACCATAAATAATCTCTTTAGTAATGATGCACCTACAGATTCACCAAGGTTTACCCATACTGTTTCAAAGCCACCTGTATAAGAAGCATAACTATATGTAGTACCATTAGCTGCTAAGTCTGAATCATAATATCCTTCATAAGTAGCAATGCTTCCATCTTTTTGTCCTATTAACATACCATAAGTATCTGTATATGTAATACTAGAAGGTTCTCTATCTAAATCAAAAGTCCAAGTAGTTATCCTAGGAGCTTGATTAGGAGTTAAATGTTTAAAATCAAAGACATAAGTAATGTTACTAGCAGTAAAAGACATTACATATATTCCTTCGTTCTCTATATAAGCTGACTTAACTTCTGTACTCTGACCTATGTTTCTAATTAATGTATCTTTAACATTTACTGATAAATCAGTTAGAGGCACTTTATCTTTTTCAGATGTACGGGCTAATGACCTGAGACCAGTAGAGGATAAGAATACTAAATCATCTCCAATGTGTTGTACTGAATCTCTAGCTACACATCCCACACCTCGTATAACTTCATTAAGTTTCATACTTCCTATAACATCCGGACTCTCATAGATAGCTATGTTGTTCTTACCAAATACTGCAAGTTGTCCGTAGAAGGGAGCAATAGCTACAATATCATCCTTACCCCAAACATTCTTTAAATCAAATGAACCACCGTTAGATGCACCATTCACTGCTGTAGTTCTAAAATCATCTGCATCTAAAAGAGTAGAATAATGTAAGACATCTTTCTCTTCTTCTACACCACCTACCCACATACGACCATAGAATCCTGTACCACAACTAGGTTTAAACTCACCCGAAGATACTGTAGCTGGTCTGTGTGCATTATCAAACGCTGCCCACTTAGAACCAGAGCCTAAAGAGCCATCATATCTCTGTGGCACTACACCCTCGTGTATACAAGTCATCCTACTATTAAACTCTATAAACTGCCAGTCACCATCTGTACTACTTACAGTGTGTTTTGTATCTGCACTGCCTGTAGGAAAAGCAGCATCAGGTGATGTAAAATCTACAGTATATATACTCGTACCATAACTAGCAAATATCTTTTTAGTTGCTCCATCAGTATGTTCTACAATACTTTTAATAGCTACTCCATCAGGAGCTACAGCATTAGGAGCTACTTTCTGTTTGAAACCTTTGCGTAGGGATATACGACCTGATTCCCTAATCACAACATTCTCTGCTTTAGTCAAGTAAGAAGTATCTAAAGATGCAGGATTAGCCTGTGTATTTAATCCGTTTAGTCCTATATTAGTTAAGGACTGATACTGTAATTGCTTAGCCATTATTGGTAATTAGTAGTTACAAACCATTCGTTTTCATATTGAGTGTTTCCACTGTCTAACATAACTGCCTGTGCTAGAGAGCTCGCTGCTTCTTGTGCAGCTATAGAAGATTGTGTTCCTCCGTCTTCTCCTCGTTCTGCTATTGCACGAGCATAAGCACCTAAAATTACAGGCTTAGACGGTATCTTAATACTTGTAGTAGCTGACGTTAATTCGTCTTGATACTTAACTATATCAAAAGATATTGTCTGAGCTTCTGTAGGTATAGGAGATAAATCTACTTTAAGA
>Ga0181395_1000671_pt1 | contig 14209 bp, 20 predicted proteins | sample 18SPOviralmetaG_FD_130124 | JGI IMG/M metagenome (GOLD analysis project Ga0181395, IMG submission 130124) | Marine viral communities from the oligotrophic San Pedro Time Series (SPOT) site, San Pedro Channel, CA, USA - 18 SPOT_SRF_2010-12-16 | ecosystem: Environmental > Aquatic > Marine > Strait...
TGCCGAATCTACATTGTCAGATTTTGGTATTGATAAATTAGCCAAAGCAAAACCCCTGCGAATAAATGGGCTGACTACATTTTTCTGATAGTCGGCTATTTCTTTTTTGTCGGTTAATCCAGAAGTAGCAATAAACCCTTTTTTAATTTCTAGGGCTATCTGTAAATAATGGAAATATGGAACTTTGCCGTCATTAGCATTTGCTATACCTTTTAACAAATCCCGATATTGATTCAATAGTTCGGTTCTAGTGGTTTCGGCTCTTGATAGCTCCGCACCTAAATTAAAAGTCTGAATTGCTTGTTCTTTTGAAAGAACTGATTTTGTAATAGACATAATGTTTCCTTTAAAAATGCTAGGTAAAATTACCCAGTCCTTATAGTATACCGCACAATACACAGATATCACAAGTTTTAATTAATTTATTTAGACATTTCTTTTGCGGTCGAATTGTCTTTTTTAGGGCATTTTAGCACCCCACCCCACCCCCCAAGTATGTATCTTCACGAGGCAGCCTTTGTATGTGTCACGAGGCAGCCAGACGCACATAAGTCATTGATTCATAAGTAATGTTAGAAAACCTGCCTAATGTTAGGTTTAGGTGCTTGTAATGTTATGTGTAAGTGCTTGATTTATAAGTAATGTTATGTAAATTGTAATGTTAGGCACTTTTTGGAGTAACTTAGAGTTTTTTTTGACGTGTCAGAGAGGGAGCGTGTCGGCTCACTAAAAGTGGTTTTTAGATCCTAGTGTATATTTACATAACATTATAACATTATAACATTACTTATAAATCAATGACTTACACTCAACATTACAAATACCCAAACTCAACATTATAACATTACTTATAAATCAAACACTTAGCCCACTTTACCCCCCGATTTGCCTGTTATCTGCCCCCGTAAGAGCAAAACCAGTTACTAAATCAATATAACTGCCAGCGGATTTGTTAATTTTTAAACACAACAAAAAGACATTATCCTGTCATCTAATTGCATAATATTTGTGTATGAGGTATACTAAAAGAGTGGGAAATTACGCCTTGTGTATATGCAACATTTTATCGAGGTATTACGGACATTTCGTAATTATGCGAATTGTCCGATAAATCTAACCTTTTTGAGGAAACGCTATGATTACGAACGCACATCAACTTATCAATGAAACAGCTACACAACAATGCGAAGACACCATACCTATGTTTGATGCTCTGTCTGAGAAGTATGGTAACGCTGTCGCATTTGACTTTAGCTGTTCTCTAATGTACCCCCAACCCCCTGCTGATTTCAAAAGCTTTGCCGACTACCTAGCACACTTAGTACAAGCTGAAGAAAAGCTTGATGCTGAAGACCCTATCCAATTCTAGGAGACAAACTATGCCAGCAAAACTATGCAGTAGGTGTGAAGACACCATACCTAGTAAACGTGCAGTCGAGTACGACCTGTGCATATTCTGTGCCGAGGAACTAGAGCGACAAGCTAAGATGTACAAGCCTAAACAGACTCGCACTATCGCACCCATGCACAAATCCAACTATATGTTAATCACAAACCTTGATGACCTACGTGGCATCAACAGTAAAGGAGGGCAAGTAAGATGAAGAAGCCAAATTTTGAAAAGGAGAAAGACAATGCCTAATTGGTGCAGAAATCAAATCACTATCCAATCAAAGGATAAACAGTTACTTAGAAACCTTAGAGATGACTTGGAGGATATGAATGGTAAAGGCTTACTTCACTACATGTATCCTATGCCCTTTGAATTAAGAGATACAACTAAAGGGTCTGACAGTAAAACCAATCAAGAGTTTATAGACAAGTACGGCTTTGATAATTGGTACGACTGGTCTTTGCATAATTGGGGTACTAAGTGGGACGTAGATTTTGACCTTGACGTTTGGGACTTTGAACTCTCACTAGAGTTTAATTCCGCTTGGGGTCCTCCAATGGGAGCGTTGCAAAAGTTTGTGGGCCGATACCCCAAAGGTACTTTCGAGGTGGTTAACTTGCAGTACATAGAATCAGGTATGCGGTTTTGTGGTGTCTATGATGCTTTAGATGATACAGAGTCTGTGCATGTAGAAAACTACGTAGATACTTTTGAAGATTATGCTTCTAATAAACACAGCCTTGATGGGTGGTTCTCTGAAAAGCATAGGTGTGAATGGTTAGCTAACGAACTAATGATCGAACTTGAGTATTTAAAAGAGGAGAGTGAAGATGCCAAAGATTTATAAGTACACAGCCTACTGTGACTCTTCTGTAAAGGTGGAGTACGGCACAAAAGAAAAAGTAGAAGATTGGAAAGCCGAGCAAGAAGAATGGGAGGAGCAAGGGTTAGGTTGTGGCGAGGACACAATCGAAGTCATTGACGAAGTTCCTGAGTCTAAAGTGGAAAGCGTTTTGTATGGTCTTAACCTTGCACTTGAGTATTTAAAAGAGGAGGAAGAGTAATGAAGCTACGAAGATTAGACATTTCGCATACGAACGAAATGTCCCCAGTCCGCAATAAGAAGAACTCATGGCAATCCAAATCGAAAGATATGTTAAGGCATGAGCGTAAGACGATCCGAAACATCAAGAGAAACCAACTAAGTGGAGCAAGATAATGGAAAAACGTAGACCAACCCTAAACCCTGTGAACGATACGCAGGAAGAGATAGTAAAGTCTTTGGCGTGGAAGAACACATACAATCCCCATACCAACATAACAAATCTAAACGTAGAGCAAAAAGATGTTGATGCTTTTTTAGATTGTTTAACACTCTCAGTACCTAAGCATGTTCCGTTAAATTGGGATGAGGACAAAGACGTACAGACTAGCCCCTTATGGCAATGCAACGATAAACAGTTTATGCACAACTTCCGCAACTTTGAGGAGATAAGAGATTTTTGTGAACGCACAAAAGACGTTCGAGGTAGGCCAGGAATAGTGCCCCTACATACCGAGCGAAGACAAACAGGCCAGTATTACATTCAGTATGAGCAGGCGAGAGGTCTAATAGATAAATGCACATGTATATACACGTACAATTACGATCCAGATAGTTATGCTGAAGTTGAGTTCATGCCCGATCAAACTACTATATACATAAAAGGTGGGTATTCAATAAACAGTCTTAAGTTTATACATACTGTATTTAGAGGTATATCTTTCACAATGTGTAAAGGTATCTACTATTTCAAAGACTCTGACCATGGCAAATTACGGGGTCTGTTGTATTCTCTATGGCACAACACAGTACCAAATTACCTGCGGGAAGAAACAGATTTAATGCCTTTGGGGAATATGAGTGATGACTACTACAACAGAGTGAAGAAGAACGGAGTGGAGTTCTCTGATGCCTTGACCGAATCTACCATTGGGCAAAGACGATCTAACAAAGCAGGTGTTGGAGGAAAGGCGTTGATTTACGATAGAGAACAAAAAGAGTGGGAACATTATAATGCCTACACTGACACGGAGGTGTTCCATGAGTATTATACTTACGCAACAAATAAGTTCTTAAAACAGATCGACTTTAACAAAGGGTGGATACGCCATAAAGTGCCTAAAGATGAAGAGTTCTTTATGGTACTAAACTATGATGTGATCTCTGATATTTACAGCGAGGAACCTGCCGAAGGCGAGCAAGCAAATTTCTACTACAACTATGTACTGGATATGCCTAAATGGAACAAGCTAAAGAAACAGTTTGCCCCATTTGAAAAGTACATGAAGACTATGGGCAAGTTTGATCCTAAGCTGCGAGATGGTACAAAGAACCCTATAACCCCATTCCCAGCAGTTGGTAACTATTCTATTCTTGACAATACTGAAGCCAGAGATTCTGAAAGAGCGAGTAAGTGGATTCGCTATCATCTTAGGAATCCTGAAAAGTTTGTAGGCAACACCGAGCGTATGTGGGATATGTACAAATTTATTCTAACTTGCATTTGCAGTAGGTGGGAGACTAACCCAGTGCTAAAAAGGTTAGCTGTTAATAACGACTCTGTCATAAGTCAGTTTAGTAGAATGACCACAGTAATAATGGTTGCTGAAAAAAAGAATTTATACGCCCTACTTAAGTTAGCGTACGGAGATTCTCTATTTACAAAACAAGAAGAGGATAAGCCTGTGGTTAACAAGAACTATGCCTTTGTACAACTAGCAACAGCGGGAGCTAAACACCTTCATTTGGACAATTCGCAAGATTACGATATGTCCTTAGAAGACTACATTAATCATATATCTAACTAATAATTTATAACTTAGAAAGGAAACATCATGTCATCACTACAACTATCCCCTTCAGTATCATTGCAAGAAGCCGAGGACGTTATCTGTGCAGTAGGACATCTTAATACCATACACATAGAGGGCCGACCAGGGATTGGTAAAACATCTATGGCAAAGAAAATTGCAGAGCGAATGGATTTGCGATTGGTATTCATAGACGGACCGACAGTAGACATAGCAGAGATTGGTCTTATGATGCCTAACCATGAGACAGCTACAACCTCGCTGTATCACAATGAGCATTGGGCATTTCACAAATGCGATCCTATACTTTTGTTTATTGATGAGGTAAGTAAAGCCCCAAGGCAAGCCCAAACAGCTATGACCCCTATGTTTCAAGAGAGACGTTGCGGACCTAGTTATTTTCATGAGCGATCTATCGTAGTCACTACGGGTAACTATTCTACTGATGGTGTAGGCGATATAGTATTAGCACACGTAAGAAACAGGAAAACTACTTTAGATGTAAGAGGGCCTACTAGCAAAGAATGGTTGGTAAACTTTGCACAGAAAGAAGTGAATGGCAAACCAATCATTCACCCAATCGTGCAAGCGTTTGCAAGTAAGTACCCTGCAGTATTTGCGTCCTATCGAGATAAGGGAGAAGAAGAAAACCCCTATATCTTGAACCCTAAATATCCACAACGTGCAGGTACTACATGCCGTTCAATGCACAAAGCATCAAACATTATATGGGTCAAGGATCAATTCTCAGATACAGCGTTACGTGTAGCACTAGAAGGTACTATCGGTAAGCCTGCCGCACAGGACTTGATGGGCTACATTCTTGCAGATAATGATGTGCCAGACTTTAACGACATTATCAAGAACCCTGAAGAATGTCCAATGCCTAAATCAGCCGCGGCATGTTGCATCTTGGCTTGTATGGCATTGCAACATGTGACTAGGGCAAACATGGGTAAGTGGTTTACTTTCCTTAGACGCGGCTCAAAAGAAATGCAGGCTTTGTTTTGCCTATCAGCAAGGGATCATGGTAGAGCAAAAGAAATATGCAACAGTTCTCAAGAGTATGTCCAATGGTTGTTAGATAACGAATACTTACTTTAAATAGGAGAATGAAGATGGGTGAAGAATTTGAAGATTGGCTTAATCAATGTCCTGTGCAGTGGGTAAGAATAGCAGGATTTGATTATAAGGAGCATGTTACCTATAAATTTTACGCACCAGATAACGAAGAGGAGAGTAACTATGTATGACGCATTAGATGTAGAGCAAAGAGTGCAAAGAGCACACATGCGACTTATGAGACACCCTTGGTTTCGTTTATACTCAGGACTCTTTATGGTGGGCGAGATATATATCAAAGACACACCATACAAGCAGGACAAAGAGTATGACGAAGAACTAGCGAAGCGGGTTGCAGAAGCGTTAACCAAAGACCCAAGTCAAGATCGACATTCAATAGTTGACAGTATAAGTACGCAGATGCAACAACAGTATTTCCGTGCAATGACTAATGGTAGAGATGTTTGGTATGGTCGAGGGTTTATCGAGTCTTGCACCGAGGGGGAAGTTGAAGGGGCTATCATACATGAGAATAAGCACAAGGCTTACAGACATGCAGGTAAGTTTAGTATCTATCGACATCTGTATGATATAAACGCCCAGCTTGCAGGCATGGCTATGGATTATGTCATCAACCTTGAGATAGACAAATACTCTAAGACGGTTAAGCCAACTGATGAGACATGTGCACACCCTGTACTTGTAAAAGATGCGTTACTAGATTACCGATTTGAAGGTATGGATACCACTCAGGTATTTAAGATACTTATGAATGAGGGTAAAGGTAAGGACGGAGACGGTAACGATTTTCAAGTAGACGTGCCAGATACAGGAGCGTGCCTTACTTGTAAATGCAGTCATGCCGAGGGCGATGAAGCAGAGGACGGAGAGGGTAACGGAGATGAAGCGTTTACTCAGTTATCTGACGAAGAAGCCAATGCTGTTGCCAAGGAGATAGATCAAGCACTACGTGAAGGTATGATGCTACAACAACGTGGTACAGGTGCAGGAGGTATGTCCAAAGAGTTGGGAGATTTGCTACACCCCAAAGTGCCATGGAATGAAATCTTACGTGACGAAGTTAAAGAGGTAATGGCAGGGCGTGATGATCTTAGATGGAATCCATGTAACAGAAGATATGTGCCTATGGATATATACTTGCCTTCAGCCTTTAGCGAACGTATAGGTCCTTTATGTATAGCACCTGATGTATCTGGCTCATGTATAGATGAACTACCTGTATTCATGACAGAAGTTCAGATGATATGTACGGAAGTTAGACCTAGCAAGATAGAACTTATCTATTGGGATTCGGAAGTAGAGAGGCATGAGACTTATGAAACAGAGCAAGTAGAACAGTTGGTAGATTCTACTGCACCTGTTGGAGGTGGTGGCACTACGGCTAATTGTATTCCGTCATATCTTAAGGATAAACATATATGCCCTGAAATGCTAATCATATTTACTGATGGGTACATAGAGAGTGATCTGGAAGCGTTCGAGTCGTTAGGCTGTAAGGTTCTGTGGTGTGTCTTAAACAACCCAGACTTTGAAAGCCCAATAGGTAAAACCATACACATTGACATTTAAGGAGAGTAAAAATGTGGACACCAAATAAACAGTTAGACCTTTTTAAGGACAATTCGTCAACACTACGAAATGTCCATGAACACAACAAAGTTATAAGGGATAAAGTTATTTTGCAGGAAGCTGTTGCATTAATAGAGCAAACTATTGCGGAGTACGTAAACCTTGAGATAAGCAGGTCTGGGGCGAGAGATAGCGGTATAGAAGTAGAGGAGTTTGTTAGGTATCGAGAAGATATTAAGGCGATCAAAGATGCGTGGGAACAAATTAAAACTAAAGTAGAGGAGGTGGGAAATGAGTAATCCAGAATATGGTATACACACATGTGCTATGCAAGTAGAGTTGAACATTCGCAACTGGACAGCCGAGAAGATTGACAAGCAGGCTTCCAAAGAAGTAGATGAGAGCAAAGGCACCAAAGTTCCTGTGAACAAGGTGCACAAGCAATTACTATCAGGCACAACTTTGTTGCATGACATGATTAAGTATAGTGCTAAGGTTAGATCTTGGAACATTGATAATACGTTGCCTTGGAGTGACCGAGGTCCTCGCTTGTTACCTGTGGCACAGTTCATGGATCACAAAGCAGAAGTACGTAAAAGAGAAAAAGTATGGCGTGGTATGCTCGAAGAATTAAAAGCTAACTACTTAGACTTACAAGTAGAAGCAGCTTACAATTCTGGGGCATCATACAATCCAGAAGACTATCCAAGCGTTGAGGCTTTAGAGGCAAAGTTTTCATTTGCATGTGCTTACTCGCCCGTACCCACGAAGGGTGACTTTAGGATAGACGTAGGGCAAAAAGCTGTGGAGGAGTTACAGTCACAGTTCGAGTCTCACGTTGAAGACAAAGTGGCTCTTGCTATGGATACTGCTTGGGATAGGCTACACAAGCACCTTAGCAGAATGAGTGATAGGCTGACCGACAAAGATGCGAATGGTAATACGCAAACATTCAGGGATACTTTGTTGACTGATGCCAAAGGGCTAGTGGAGTCTCTAAAACATTTCAACATCAAGAACGACCCTACGTTGGAAGAAGCAAGGCGAGCACTTTCCGCAACACTATCCAACATAGATGATGCACAAGACCTACGTGATTTTAGAGACACCAGACTACAAGTCAAAGATGGTGTTGATAAGATTCTTTCAAAGTTTGATTTTTAAGGAGATAGTGATGAAGCTGCCTAAGCCTTTAAAACATTTAAAAGATAAAGGATTTACGGTACAGAAATGGGGTAAGCCCGATCGTTTGACTGATGTTAAACTCAAGGTTAGGTTGCCTTTGATTAAGCATAACGGCATTACGTATCTAGTGCAAAAAGAAATACGTTATAGAACAAGCATGCCTAAACTATAAAACAACTAGACCCACTTAGACGGACATTTCGTGTAAAAGCGAATTGTCCGTTTTTTTTTGTCTAATGAGTTTGTTGCTAATGATTTTTCTTTGTGCTAGTCTAAAGGTATCTGTCGTAATGTAGAGTACAAAATGTCAACACCTGAAGCTAAAGTAAAAAACAAAATAAAACAAATACTAAAAGACTACGGGGCCTATCAGTTCTCACCTCAAACAGGAGGGTACGGACGTTCGGGCATACCAGACATTATTGCTTGCTATCAAGGAAAGTTTATTGCGGTTGAGTGTAAAGCAGGCACTAACAAACCTACTAGGCTACAAGAAAAAGAACTTAGAGATATTTGTTCAGCATGTGGTTACGGCATGGTGGTCAACGAAAACGGCATAGAACATTTTCGTTCATTTATGGAGGGGCTACGTACGTTAAAGAGTTAGGGCACAACCAGTTATTTTGTAAAGGGAACAATGGAAATATTAACAATAGATTTTGAAACATATTACGATAAGAAATTTTCGTTATCTAAACTTACGACAGAGGAGTACATACGAGATGAAAGATTTGAAGTCATTGGGTTTTGTGTCAAGCAAGGAGACGGAGAAGAAAAGTGGTATGCAGGAGACTTTGCCTACCTACAAGGAGTTCTCTTGTCATATAACTGGAAAGAAAGTTTTTGCCTCGCTCATAACACTATGTTTGATGCCGCTATCCTTTCTTGGAAATTTAATATTCGCCCTTTCGGGTGGCTTGACACTCTTAGCATGGCAAGGGCTTTGCATGGTACAGAAGTGGGAGGAAGTCTTAAAAGACTTTCCGAGTATTACGAAATCGGAGAAAAAGGAACCGAAGTCCTCGAAGCTATAGAAAAGAGACGCGTTGATTTTACTGATGAGGAATTACAGGCTTACGGAGAATATTGTAAAAATGATGTTGTGCTCACGAGACAGCTATACGACATAATGGTAGGTTCTGGTTTTCCAAAGGTTGAGTTACAGTTGATAGACGCGACAATAAAAATGTATGCACAACCAGTTCTCAAGTTAAACCTACCTTTCCTAGAAAACAATCTTGAAGATGTTAAGTTGGAGAAAGAAAAGTTAGTAAGCAAGGCTAATGCAGATAGAGATACTTTGATGTCTAACCCTAAGTTTGCAGAAAAATTAATTTCGCTGGGGGTTGAACCGCCAATGAAAATAAGTCTTAGGACAGGCAAGAAAACTTTTGCTTTCTCTAAAACTGATGAGGGGTTCAAGAAGCTACAGGAACATGAATTGCCAGAAGTACAGGCTTTAGTGGCTGCGAGACTTGGAACTAAGTCAACTTTAGAGGAGACAAGGACCCAGAGGTTTATTGAGATTGGTGGGAGGGGCAGCCTTCCAGTTCCGCTAAAATATTATGCGGCTCATACAGGCAGATGGGGTGGCTCTGACAACCTAAACCTGCAGAACATTCCCAGGAACTCTGTGTTGAAGAAAGCTATGGAAGCCCCTAAAGGGCACGTAATAGTGAACTCAGATTCTTCACAAATAGAGGCTAGGGTATTAGCTTGGTTATCAGGCCAACAAGATTTGGTAGATGCGTTTGCAAATGGGGATGATGTATATAAGATAATGGCTTCTAAAATATACAACAGGCCAGTAGAGGATATAACAAGTGAGCAAAGGTTCGTAGGCAAGACTACAATATTGGGTTGTGGTTATGGTATGGGGGCTACTAGGTTTAGTATCCAACTTAAATCTTTTAACAAAACATTAAGTGTATCGGAATGTAAAGGTATTATCCAAACCTATAGAAAATCGTATGCACACATACCTAAATTCTGGCAAAAAGCTCAAACAAGTTTAGACGCTATAGTTAAAGGTAAAATGTTTGATGTATCTAATCAAAAAGAAGCTATTAAGGTAGTGCCTTTTATAGGATTCTTACTACCCAATAAACTAACTTTAAAATACCCCCAACTACAAAAAGATATAGACACCGCCACTGGAGACATAGCGTATTCGTACGTTAGTAAGAAAGACCGTATAAACATATATGGTGGGAAAGTAGTTGAGAACATATGTCAGGCAGTTGCTAGGTGCATAATTGGGCAACAAATGCTACGAGTTGCTAGGAAATATAAAGTGGTTTTGACCGTACATGATGCAGTTGCTTGTGTAGTTAAGGATGAAGATTCAGCCCAAGCAGTTGAATATATTAATGAGTGTATGACTTGGAGGCCTAGTTGGTGTCCTGATCTACCTCTTAACTGTGAAACATACTATGGGAAGTCTTATGGTTAAGTGGTCTTATTCTTCATTATCTTTGTTTCAACAATGCCCTAGAAAATACCACAGGCTAAGAGTTGTTGGGGATATAAAGCAAGAAACGTCAGAAGCTATGATGTACGGTACGGATGTTCATGCGGCCGCAGAAGTTTATGTGAGAGACGAAAAACCACTACCTAAAAAGTTTGAACAGTTTAAAAGATATTTAGATATATTTAAAAGCATAGAGGGTGTTAATTATTGTGAATATAAAATGGGGTTAACTAGAGAACTAGAACCCTGTAAATTTGGTAGTCCAAAGGCTTGGTGGAGGGGTATCGCAGATTTGATAATAACGTATCAAGAAGATAGCGCATATGTTATAGATTACAAGACCGGAAAAAGCGCAAGATTCGCTGATATTAAACAGTTAGCCATACTTAGTTTAGCTACGTTTAAGCACTTTCCAGAAGTTAATTATATAAAGGCAGGGTTAGTCTTTTTGGTATCTGGAGATTTAATAAAAACTGAATATGTAAGAACACAGGTTGAAGAGATATGGGATAAGTTTAGTTTTGATGTAAGTAGGTTAGAAAAAGCATATGAGTGTGATGTTTGGAACCCCAAACAAAATTTTACGTGCCGTAACTATTGTCCTGTTGTAGATTGTGAACATAATGGTAGAGGTATGTATGAGTGACATGGTAAATAGCCCCAAGCATTACACAGAAGGGGGCATAGAAACCATAGACTTTATAGAGGCAAAACTTACAGGCTATGGGTTTAGAGCCTATTTAAGAGGAAACATAATTAAATACTTAAGTAGAGCAGGTAGCAAGGGTAATAGATTAGAAGACTTGAAAAAAGCGCAGTGGTATTTAAATAAGTTGGTAGAAAAAGAGGAGGGAAAATGACACACATAGTATCTTTTGTTTTTGGGGCATTACTTATTTTGTTTTTTATGGAGATGAATGTAGGGCAGATGAAGTCCTATTGGCAACACGCATATCAAGTGGGTCGTGATGATGGCTACACACTAGGCAAAGCTGAGTTTGATATTACACATGAAGAACTTGAAGCAAAATGTATGTTTCTTTACGCAGATGAGTATAGACGATGACAGATATAAAAAAATGGTGTCAGTCTTGTCAACAGTATAAGAGTCCTGATATAGGTAAGTATATTGTTAGGGGTAGGATAAAGCGTTTTCAGTGTAATAGTTGTATTGATCGTATATCTAAATCTTACTTAAATAGGAGTGCTTAATGACTGAGTTGATTAAGATGGACGGATTAGACAAAGCTCTCATTGGTCGATCTTGCATCTGGGATTCTAGTGGTAGGCAAGAAGATCGTCTTATATATTCTGGCGAAAAGATCGTTGCCATACTTATAGCACGAGATGGTATGACTGCTGAAGAAGCACTTGAGTATATTGAATTTAATATAGAGGGAGCGTATGTTGGAGAGCAAACGCCATGTGTAATGTGGTCACAATTCATGGACGACTTGGAAAGTGACTACGATATTTACGGTCTAAAGAAACCAAAAAAAGATGGTTGAACCAAGGGTCTATTGTAAAACTTGTAATGAATTTAAGTTGATTGGGTACTATGGTGGACGTAATAAAAATGGTTGGGTGTGTAAACAATGTCACAACAAAGAAAAGGACAAAGTAGATGAACGACAAAATCGCAGGGAAGTTTAAAGATAGTCTAACTCCATACGACAGAGCAGAACTTAAAGATGCTGATGAGAAACTAACTGCTGCCGCTGAACAGGTTGCTTTAGATTTGGGAGATGGTTTTGGTATATCACAAAAGGAACGAGCAGGGCTAAACATATCTCCTTTAACAATAGCTCAATCTATTCTAGTAGCTACGCCAATGTATGGTGGTATGTGTACAGGACACTACACTATTGCGTTGATGAACTCTATTAACACACTCAAGGGTTTACAGGTAGAGACTTTGTTAGCAAGCCTAATGAATGAGTCTTTGATACCTCGTGCAAGAAATGAGTTAGTTAGATTATTTTTAAACGAAACACAATGTTCACACATAATGTTTATAGATGCTGATATGTATTTTAACGATCAAGCTATTGCTACTTTGTATAAAGCAGATAAAGATGTAGCTTGTGGTATCTACCCAAAGAAAGAACTAGATTGGGATAAAGTTTCGTTAGCTGCGAGCAAAGGTAAAGCTGATTTACCTAATTATTCGTCTTCGTTTGTCTTAAACCTACCGCATGACGTGAAGAAAATAGAGCCTGATGCTGATGGTATGGTGGAGGTACGACATGGCGGCACAGGATTTATGCTTATTAAAAGAGAAGTGTTTGAGAAGTTAGCGCCACATGTGCCTGAGTACAGAGCATCGACAAAACAAAACGAAAAGGGAGAGTTTGTTAGACCCCTTACAAAACAATTCTTTGACACAAGTATTGACGAAACCGGATGTCTATTATCTGAGGATTATCATTTCTGTGCTTTGTGGAGAAAGCATGGTGGGAGAGTGTATGCGAATACAAAACTTAAATTTAACCACATAGGCACACATATATTTGGTGGGTCTATAGAGTGAAAAATAGAGCCAAGGGACCAATTGCTCGTAAAAAGGTATACGACCATTTAACTAAAGACTATGGTAAGGGCTATTCTACTATGGAAATAGCTAAATGCTTGCGTATAGAAGTACAGACTGCGCGTAACGCTATGGCTAGTTTAATTACACGGGGGGTAGTGTATAAAGTTGCACACCCTTTAGGCAAAGCAAAAAACTGGAAATTTTTTGCTAGAGACCCTAAGTCTGAAACGGGAAATAGGGGAAATTCTTATAATAACATTAGTAGTTTATCTATTTTTGGGAAGTCAGAAGCACGTATAACTAAAGAAGATCGTAAACACATACGTAGTCATAAATTAATTGAACAATAAGTGGAGGAGTTTTGATGGACAGTTATAGCCAATTCATAGCAAAAAGCAGGTACGCACGATACATTGAAAGTGAGAATAAAAGAGAGGATTGGAAAGAAACAGTACAAAGATATATGGAGTTTATGGCGAACCATTTAGAAAGCGCTACAGGATATACAATAGAGCCGCATGTAAAAAACAAAGTACAAAGTGCGATAGAAAACTTAGAAGTCGTGCCTAGCATGAGAGCAATAATGACAAGCGGTAAAGCGTTAGCCCGTGACAATGTAGCCGGGTACAATTGTAGCTACTTACCAATTGATGATCCGAAGGCGTTCGATGAGGCCGCCTACATTCTTTTGTGCGGCTGCGGTGTGGGATTTAGCTGCGAGCAAAAATACATTGAAAAACTACCCGAAGTTCCTGAGAAGTTGTTTGAATCTGAAACTACTATTGTGGTGTCTGATTCTAAGGAAGGGTGGGCTAAAGGTTATAGACAACTACTTGCGTTATTGTGGTCTGGCGAAGTGCCAAAATACGACCTTAGAAAAATACGCCCTGCTGGTGCGCCATTAAAAACATTTGGAGGTAGAGCGAGTGGGCCAGATCCATTAAAACAGTTGTTTGAATTTACTATATATAAGTTTAAGCAAAACCTAGGCAGAAAACTTTCTTCTTTAGACTGTCACGACATCATGTGTATGATAGGCCAAGTAGTCGTAGTAGGCGGTGTTCGTAGATCAGCGATGATTTCTTTATCTGAACTTGAAGACGATAAGATGCGGTCCTGTAAA
>Ga0181395_1000674_pt1 | contig 14199 bp, 13 predicted proteins | sample 18SPOviralmetaG_FD_130124 | JGI IMG/M metagenome (GOLD analysis project Ga0181395, IMG submission 130124) | Marine viral communities from the oligotrophic San Pedro Time Series (SPOT) site, San Pedro Channel, CA, USA - 18 SPOT_SRF_2010-12-16 | ecosystem: Environmental > Aquatic > Marine > Strait...
TGTGAGAGCGTCTGCGAGGTATTGTGCTCCAGCGTCGGTGATTTGATTTTCGCGGAGACCCAGTCCTGTAAGCGAGGTGTTGTGTGTGAGAGCGTCTGCGAGGTATTGTGCTCCAGCGTCGGTGATTTGATTGTTGCCGAGATACAGTTCTGTAAGCGAGGTGTTGTGTGTGAGAGCGTCTGCGAGGTATTGTGCTCCAGTGTCGGTGATTTGTCTGTTGTGGAGATCCAGTTGTGTGATTGAGTTCGACCTCATTCCCATTAGACCTTTGTATATTTCACTGTCTTTACCTAACTTCTTCAACATTGCTTCCTCATATTCTCGCTGTTTAATCAGCGGTTCCCATTCCCTGATTCTGTTCCTCATTTCCTCGTTCTCGGCATCTCGCATAGTCGCCACGAGTTCCAACTCTGCGATGCGGTTCGCTCGCCTCTCCAACTCCTCAAGATGCTCCGCAACAGCAGTTTCCAGCACCGCGATGCGGTCATCCTTGTCCATCCCCTCTTTGCTCACCGCCAAGTCCTTGATGGAATGCTCGGTTTCAATCGTGCATATCATATCGTATGCCTGTGCCAACTGCTGTTCCAACTCGTCGATTTTGGCATCTCTCTCGGGTCGCTCGGGTTTCATCACAGCATCATACGATGGCGGTGGTTCGCTCGGCGCTGCTTTCTTGGTCTCGTCTTCCATCGCCTCGTTCGTTGGCAAGTCGCTGTTCACAGGTAAAATCGCGGGGCGGCGGGGGCGGGGCGAATAGGAGTTACCGCTTATTATCGTGCGAAAACCGCGGGGTGTATGTGCCATCACTGCTTGTTATGCTGTGTGGGTGTTCTGTGTAGAAGTGGCAGAAAGTTGTATTGTATTCTCTAAGATAAGCTACGAAAAAGTGCCACATCTACACAGACATCACAATCGTATGTAAGCGTTCGCTACTGATAAGGTCACAATATAAAACACAATCGAACATACACACTACTTCTTGACAGTCTTCTTCTTCACCACCTTCTTCTCGACAGTCTTCTTCTTCTGGATGGTCTTCTTGACGACGCTCTTCTTCTCGACAGTCTTGCTCTTCGGCTTCTCGCCAGTCTTCTTCTTCGGCTTGCTGTGCTTCTTCTTCTTGCTGCTACTGCCGTGGTAACTGGTGCGTTTGGTGCCTGGCGTGTTCTTCTTCTTGGGTGTGTCAGCGACAGTTGCGTTCTGCGAGACACCATTGTCAATGAAAAGCACAGCGTTCATCTCGAGAGGGTCTTCATCTGCTGAATCATAATCACTCCACTCTTCTTGTTCTTTGTGTCCATCACGCTCATATATTGCGAACTGTGTCTTGATGTAGCATACGAGGTATCGTGCGATGGTAAGCAACTCGTCTTTCAATGGTTTCGAATGACGAGTAATCTTCTTCAGCGGACTGTAGGACTGATAGATAATTTGATGAATGAGGTAGTCGACATAACCTTCCGCCAAACACTCGTCGTCATCAATATTTGCTTCGACATACTTCCTGATTTCCCGCACACACTGCTCGAGCGACAGTTTGTTTTCCTGGTTGTTGGCAGCGGTTTGAAGAAGTTTCGTCACCTCCTTCTTGAGAAGCTTCATCGAACCCGTTATCAGCGGTGCGACCTGTGTTTCATTCAAGGAACTTTGGAAAGCGAGAATGTGTCTGTAACTCAAAATACCGAGTCTCATCTGTAGCCTGATTTTTTCAATAGCATCTATAGTAGTGTTGTTGTTACTTCTGTCTTCATTCCATCTTGTGAGACAAGAAGGCCTCTTACCAACTTCTCCTACTACCATTCGCCTACCCCTCCCTGCGACCGCAAATTCGGCATTACTAGGTCCAGGCATCGTTGCGGTGAACAGTGATGAACGTAACGACGATAGCCTTGAAGTGTCTCTTTCCTTTTCAAGGCATTCGCAATACACTTGAAATGATTTCTTACATTTCAACACTTCCCCCGCGATGAGGATTTTCTCTGCTTATTGTATATGGCGGTCGCCAGTTACATTGTCCACATCCGCAGCAAGGACTGTGTAATGCTCTCATCACCTTTCACCACTGACTTCGAAATGACCCTGTCTCCCGCAATCCAGTGCGAACCCGAGCAGTCTCTCAGTATGTTCTTGGTGTATGCGGAGATTCCCTTCACCTTCTACACCACCAATCGCACCAACAACAACTTGCGCATCGTCGAATATGACACCGCAGATCTCAGCGGGACGGGTCAGTCGCGGGACCTGAGTATCGCGGTGGGCAACTACACCATTCAGGAATTCATCGTGAAAATCCAGAGTGTGCTGAACACAGGTAATCGCTACAATGACAGCGGAAACTACATCGTAACTCACGATATCGTCACCAACAAGGTCAGTATCAGCATCGCGGATTCCTCACAAAATCGCAGTGCTACCCTAGACCTTACAGTGCCTAACAATATCTCACGGCAGGTGGGAATGAGCGAGAGCGCGCATAATATCACGCCGTCCACAACTTTAGTCAGCGATGGTCGCTGTAATTTAGCGACGATACACGCACTGTACTTGAAGTCTAACCTGGCAACAGACAACGTATACGAGAGCAAGTCGAACAAGAATGGTAGTAGCATCGTCCAGAAGATACAGATTGATGTCAATCCTTTAGAGATGATATACTTCACGCCCAGCGACATCTCGTATCGCAGTGTTATCGGTAAGAAGTATATAGATAAGTTACAGTTCAAATTGACTGATCAGAACGATGACATTATCAATCTAGGAAGCAACGTGAACTTCGAGATATCAGTCCAGTTCGATGTCATCCCTACCCCTAAGAGCGTGTTCTCTGTCTCCTCAGGTAGACGGCGTTCGATCGCACCACTAGAACAGGACAACACGCCTCCACTAGCAACACCCCAGACTTTCCCCAATGTCTCTCGCGTATCACCCACAACATTCACACAAAGCACCCCATCCTCACAAAATAATCCGCCACAACAACAAGAACCTGACGAGCATCTCGATATCGAAGGAATGCCTGATGAGGAGGATGCGTTGAACGAGATGTTGCTGGATAAGAAGATGGAGACTATCATCAGCAACGCGAAGGCAGAGTTGGGTATTGAGTAGATTTCAGGGGATTGTGCGTTCTGTGTAGAAGTGGCAGTTTTTCGTAGCTTATCTTAGAGAATATGATACAACTTTCTGCCACTTTCACACAGAACATACAAAAGACACATTCTTTATGGCGTGTTCCTACCGAACTCACTGCCATCAGCGTTGAATACATCACCAGCGTTGAAATTGAGACCCACCAAGTCATACATCGCAGCGTTGAAACGATTTCGTTTGGGTTGTAGCATCACTGCGTCTTTGTATTGATTGTATAATGCGTCGATTTGAGCAGTATTGTTTTGATATCTGGTTTCTAACACTGTGCGTAATGCTCTCTGTGCTGGTGATGGAGCAGGAGCAGCAGGGCGAGGAGTTTCTGGTAGACTCGGGGGAACCTGCTCGACATCTCCTGACAAGTCAACAACTTCATCGAATGTGTCATCAGCAACGTCTTCGAAGGTTCCTGGTCGCCTTCCTGTTGTGCCAGATGAACCCAGACTGGGGCGACTTCCAGGTGTGTCAGTGTTCCAGTATTGTGAGTAATCAATGTTCGCAGGTGGTGTAGGTCTCTCTTGCGTGTTACCCTCCTGTGTTTCAATCATTGACTGATTACCAATCTGCGACATTTGAGACAAGGCGTCGGGTATGTCTTCTGCTGTATCCAACGCATCATCGAAGTCTCTCTCAACTTGCGTTCCAAGCGTGTTTTCTGCGATATTGACTGCTTGGTCTACTGGTGTTTGTGTTGTTTGTGGTGATGTCGCTTGATTTGTAGTGTCACTTGATTGGTCAACACTTTCTGTTAGTGCGCCAATGGGTTCTTCGACAGCAGGTCTTCGCATATTCGAAATGGAACCTGGTGTTGACGATTGGTCACCCAGTTGATTAGGAAACACTGGAACTGCTGCGTCCATTGTGTAATTTTCGGGGACTGTGGTGGATGCTGGTGTTGTATTGTTTAGTGTTTTTTGTGCTCTTTCCATTACATTTTGTAATCCTTGTCTATATACTGAATTGGGCGCACTTCCCACTGAACTGAATGAACTGGAACGAGAACCAGTGGGTGTAAAGGGTTCAGCACTGGCACCATACTGCCTCATATAATCACCCTGAATAATATCGCTTTCGAACTCCTCTAATGACTTTATTCTTCTTTCTAAATCTTCAGTTGCTTTGATGACACTGTCTGGGTCACTCGTGTCAATCTTGGGGAACGCACCTATTGACGCAGGGATTGTGATGTTGTTCTGTTTGGCAGTATCTCGTAGTCTCACGAATTCACTGTATGCCTTCTCCAGTCTGTTCAGGTCTGCGACTTTCTTCTTGTTTGCTGGAGCTCTCTTACCCAGATTGATTTTGATGTCGATGTTGTTCTGCGACCCACCTTTACTGACTCTGTTCTGCGACTGTTTTATGTGTGTATTGTGTGTTCTTTTGGGGGATGCTTTCTTTCGCGTCATTACTTTACCTTTATAGCAGAGAACTTTTTTGACAGTATCTAATATAGTTATGGTTTTCACTGTAGAACGAAATAAAGACAACTTATACATCCCCAAAATCGAGATGTCCTGCGACTCACTGAAGGACTTACCCTATGTTCCTCCAGCACCACTGCGACCCAAGAACTTCTTCTACTATATATGTGGAAGTCCCAAGTCAGGCAAGTCCGTCCTCTGGTTCAACCTGATACATTCACACAGAACCCCTAAGTCACCCCAGATACCTCAGTTTTACTGGAAGGTCTTCGACCACGTGTATCTGTTCAGTAACAGTATAGATACACTCGACAGCAACAAACTGAAGATACACGAGGATCGCAAGTTTCACAGATACGATGGTGAGGTGCTTCAGGAACTATTAGATGACGAGAAGGCTTCCAACGAGAACAACAATCAACTATATATATTCGATGATGTCATCAAGGACATTCAGTCTCAACGCAAGTCTCACAACAAGATGATTCTGTCTAAAATGATACTCAATCGTAGACACATCACTCACTCCCCTGACAACGAGAAGTCTGGTGGTGTCAGCGTCATCATTATTTCACAGAAGTATAACCTGCTGTGCACGGAATTCAGGAACGCCATCAGCGAACTCTTCGTGTTTCGCACCAACAATCGCCAGGAACTAGACACAATCTGGAGGGAATACGCGCACGACTTGAGTTGGGAGGACTTCAAAAGAATGTGTAGTTTCGTCTGGGATGAACCCTTCAACTTCCTGCTCATCAAGACAGACGAGAGCGTGGGCAACAAGTATTACAAGAACTTCGACAAGGTCAATCTAACGGAAGATATGATGAGTGTTTTGTGATGATGTGGCAGTTTTTCGTAACTTATTTTAGAGAATACGATACAACTTTCTGCCACTTCCCCTTGTGATGGGTGCTTTGTGTAAATGATATAGAGATTACACGCGATGTTATTTCAATAGACAATACCAGATGTAGGAGTTGTTGCTGTATCAGTGGAAATAGAGGCTACCTTGTTGAGCACATTATCGAATTACAACATTACATTAACATAAAGGAAAACTTTCCCAAAAACTTTGATTATAGGACGTATGAATGGTATTATTACCAGCAATACTCACGCAAGGAATTGAAAATCCTATTGAGTGATGCTGAATATTATGTGGAAAGAAGGGACAAGGAAGGTTGGGAGGTTCGCTGATTATTGTTGATTGTCTAGAGAACATCTTCTGGGAGACACTGCTGGTGCTTGTTCTGTGGATGCTGGTTCTTCATTTTGTTCAGGTGGCACCTGCCTGATACACTCCAATCCACATCCTCGAATGGATGTGCATCTGCTGTGCTGAATTTGACTGATGATTTGGGTTGTGCCTTGAAAGCATAAACTGAGTATCGTAGGGACGAGTAAAGGGTCGATAGTCATATATATAACCAGTGATTTATTCACGAGTTGATTTGACTTTGTAAATTACTAATTAAAGTTGCCTGTGTTGATAATTGTTCGGTTAATGTTTCTACTTTATTTAATAAATATTGAACTGTTTTAGTTAAATCAGGAATTACCATCCTTATATCTAATGTCTTCGTAGTAGGTTCGTCAGGATTATTCGAATTAATAGTCCGTGTTGCTTGTGGTAATATAGGTTTCATATCTTCCCATATAAATCCTTTTCGTAGGTCACAATTACCAGAATCAGCCCTGTCGTGTTCGTCCCAATATTGTTCTAAATATTCAAATGATACAGGATTAATATTTTTAATTATATTGATACTATCACTTTCTACTAAATCATTAATATTGTTCTTGTAATCTCTACTTGAATGTGCGTTTTTACCATCATTACTCGCAAATTTTACTGTGCTTCCGTTATATACTACTAAATTAGTGTCGCCTTGAAATGCTAAACGAAGACTGCTTCCATTAAAAAAATTATGATGACTTGCGACTGTTTTGAATTCTTGATTTACTGTTTCTATTCTAAATTGAGAACCAGTATATGCTATTGAAGCATTATAATTATTACTTGCTTGAAGTTGTACTTGTGAATAATCACTGAAACTTCTTATTAAAAGATTACATAAACCATCTTTCCTAATCGTAAAAGCATCATTTTCACTTAACGGAAACTGCGTATTATTGTCTAAAATAACTCCTGCGTGTTTATACATTTTTATATTTTTTGGAAAATACTCTGCTATTGTTCCAGCATAATTAGCATCAGTTGCCGTTATTCTAACAGATGCAAAATCTGTGCCGTCATTTCCTCCATAGCCCCCTAAATCAGTTCCATTTATTTTATTACCAGTAGCATTAACAAATTTATATTTAATGAAAAAGTTCTCGTCTGTATGTAGATATATTGGTCTATTACTTGCGTTAGAAGAATTCATATATAATGGTTTATACATTTCTATACACTTCTGTTTTGCCTCAAATAAAGTATCACCATTAGTTCTTTTAATCCTAAATACAGGGACTTCGAGAGAACCATTTGACCCATAACCACCTACTTCAATACCGTCCATACCACTTCCATTAAATTTTATATAGTGAAATTCATTATCAGTCATATAAATAGTGTTTTGGTTCATATACAACGATTTATACATTTTCATTTTATCAGGGTAAAAGTCCATAACAACTTGGTCTTGATTAGCACTCTCTATTCTACAAAATGGAAGACTTGTATTACCATAACCCTCAATTAATAAACCATCCATATTAGTTGAAGAATAACGAATTGTGTGACTTCCATCATTTGCCTTAAACTGTAAAACTTGTGAATTAATATCAAATAGTTTGTTTATTCTTATTTTATTACTATACATTTGAAAAACTGTTGTAGAACCAGAGATAAACCTAATAGCAGGATTACTTGTGCTTGTTTCTTTTCCTATCAAATCAATTCTATTACTATAACCAATAATTCTACTATCACTTGTAATATCGTTTCCTTGTAAAACAATAAATCTATCATTATTACTGCTACTTGTAAAACATAATTTCTTTTTCATATTTATTGTGGTTAAAGAACAAGTTAATATATCTAATGCTGGATTATCATCATCTCCTGCCTGTAATTTAACAATAGCATCGTCTAATGTAATACGACCAGTTCCTCCGTTTTTATCGGTATATGCTTTTAAATGTAATGCTGCTTCTTTTACTGCGAAATCAAATTTACTATTACCGTGGTCGTATTGCTGAAATACCCTCAAATTATCTCCTTGAAAATATTGGAGTTTTGGTTGGAAACTATCGCTTACTGCTTTTATTTTCAATAAAGAATTTGTTGCTCCTGATAAAGTCATAGTTTCAGTAATAGAAATTGTAGGTGTTGATGATATACTTATAGTATTAGTATTAGCACCTTTTACTAAACCATTACTTACTGTTAAAGTATTTAATAGTGTTGTTGGTGTTATATTATCAATTTTACCACTTGAATTTATATTTAATAAATCACCACTACTAAAACCACCCACAGATGTATCCTTTAATAAAAATTGATTGGCTGTTGTATTTGTTGCTAAATTAAATGCATAACCATTAATACTTGTTATACTTGTTAATACATTATCTAAATTCAAAGTTATATTACCACTACTGGTTGCTTTACTTATATTATCTCCACCTAAAATATCAATAGGAGTTATTTTAGAATTACTATCAACTCCTAAAAAATTACCACTACTAAAATTTTTATTAGTATCTTTAACTAAAAATTGTTGATTATCATTATTTACAGTTAATACATTAGCATTAAAATCATTAAGTTTGACTATACGCTCAACATAGCCATTAAAAAAATCAAATGTCCCTAAAAATGGATAAGTTGATGCTGTAGATACGCCCATTAAAATTTTTTCGTAAGGTGGAGCAGTAGGTCCTGTTGATGCGGACCCTTGTGCTATTAGTCTAAATTGGTCTAATCCTCCTACTAAAACATTATTCGCTACATAAAACGAAAAACTTAAAGGATATGTTGTCCCGGGTGGTGATGTTGTCAAACTTATCTTATCACTACTTGTTAAACCATTACTTCCAATATTACCATTTACATTCAATTTATTATTATCGAGATTGGATAGCGTTCCCACTAACAAATTTTGACTAACGTCCGTGATTTGTATATCCTTGCCTACTGTCGTGAAGGAAGTGTCCTGTATGTTGAGAATAGACCTAACCATTGAATATATATATATATATAGTAGTTAATATAGAGATGAATACAACGCGATTGGGACAACCTGCGATGAAACGACCTATGATGTATGACATAACGACTGTCAATGTTGAGCAACTACCTACCCCAGGCGAGGAACAACCGACCAAAGAGAGAAAAACAGACGCGAAAGACAGAAGTCGCATCGAAGCGAAGTATGTGGAGGCACCTAAAGAATGTATGATTATGGATGATAACGAGAAACCTACCAGTTTGTTTTAATAATGTGATTTTATTTGTGATTTTATTTTCTACACTTACATTATAAAATGGATAGTGTAAAATTCCCAGATGGCGCACGATATCAATCGTGTCTCGCTCCCAATGTTGTTGACGGTAGAGCCAACAATCGCAAATACTTCCCAACCCACTCAGGTTCTTTCTCATACAACGGCACAAACGAGATTCGCATCGAAGTGACAGCAGACAGAGGTGCGATGCTGAACTCTAGTTTAGGTTATTTAGAATTCAACATTGCTGCGACTCACAGTAATGTTACTCTAGATTGTGGTGCGTGGTCGTGGATTGACGAAATGGCGATTATCAGTGATGGACAGGACATTGAGAGAATCACTTCCTACAATCTTCTCCATTCCGTGTTAACACAATATACATCCAATATGTCGCACTTGATTCAACAAAACGCACTGAGTGGTTCTATTTATGCCTTGAACACCACAGTGTCGTTCGATAGCACCGCTGCTTCTAATGTGTTCCACGGCACTAATATTGACGCAATGAAATCTACAGGAGGTAATGGTAATTATGACCCTTTCCTCAGTGAAACTATCACAGCAACTGAATCCAAGACATTCTGTATTCCACTTATTAGTGGTTTCTTGGGTTCTGGATTATACATTCCTGTAGGTGAGAGTAGAGGTTTCACCCTTTCCTTGAGATTAGCACAAACTAACAACATTGGTCGATGGAGTGCCGCTCACGCAAACAATGCTTACACAATAAGTGCTATTACTTACAATGCCCCAATAGTGATGATTGAAGACAGTGTCTTTAGAAACGCATTCAATCAAATGCTTCGTAGCGACAATAGCAACGCAGTCTGTTGGCGAGGAGACACCTACAAGCATTACATTTCTGCCTTGACAGGTTCAAGTGACCAGACAGTTATCATCAACGACAGGTCTCGTTCCTTACGCGCGATGTTTTGTGTCCTGCGCACTACAAATACGTCGATTTCTGGCGCACAAAGGTTCTCTTTAAGCACTCGCACCATCACCAACATCAATAAATTTCAAATACGCATTGGTGATGTCCTCTATCCTCAATCTCAAATCGACATCAAATGTAATGCGATAGAAAGTGGTGCTGTTGCTGGACGCAGTGACGTTCAGGGTAGATACAAAGGTAGTAAGCAAGATGCTCTCAATGTCTCGAGAGCATACGCAGAGGTCGCCAAAATATTCGGTATGCTTCACAACACATCTTCTGGAGGGTTAGTTTCATTAGATGCCTACTGTAGTGATGAGGGACTTGGTGTTACCACAGCGGGTATTCCCAATACTGCTGTAACTGTAGACCATAGTGCTCTCACACATTATGGTGTCGGTATTTTGGGTGTCAATCTCGAATCATATGAGCAAGATTCTGGTGTCAGTGGTATAGACACTGCCAGAAACAACTTGAATGTCACACTGTTATTCAATATACAAAATGGCACTTTTACTTATCAAGTAGATACTTTCTCCAAAATACACGCCGTGTATCGCCTAGATGCCACAGGAACTTTCTCGGTCAGTCAGTAAGTTAATTATATTAGTTAATTTATAACATAATGAATATCGAAAAGGCGAAGAAATATTTCATCTTTGATTACGATGATGCCAGTGACACAACGACGACTGACCCTCCAACAATAGATGGCACTAATATAAAATATGTGACTACTTTCGACATTTCACAATATAGATGTGATATTCTTAATCGTCCTTGTTTCGTTAAGTGGGTGTATGGTATTGTTCAAACGAAAAATACAGGAACTGATAACAATGCTAAGGAAAGTAACGTATTTATTAGTATTCATACCAACATTCCTAACATTAACAGTTTAGATGCCAATAGTGGTGGTCCAAGTGATTTATTGTTTGCTGTTGACTCATCTCAACTCAGAAAAGTAGGAGGTGATGCTGGTAAATGGGGATGTTACAATTACAATCACAGTGGTGAGGGGTTCTTCTGTCCTGCTCTTCCACCAAAATTGATTGTGAGAAGGATTTTGAACAATGATAGAAGTGATATAGGTGTAAGACAAGTGAAAATGAAATTCAGGTTACAGATACAATTTCTAGATTGAGTGTTTTGTGTAGAAGTGGCACTTTTTTGTAATGTATTCTTTAAAATATGTTACGAAAAACTACCACTCTCTTTTTTGTGTTTATCAGGACTTAAAGATTTTTTGTGTATATATTGTAATGAAAACCATCGGTCTCAGGTATGGATACAAATTCAAGGACGCAGACGACAAGGTGATACACACTGCCGTCAAGTCTTCCATCAAGTCAGTCTGTGACGAAATCACGCAGCATTTCGAGAATATGCTCAGTGATGAATACAAAGGGTCCAGTTTCGTCAATTACAACAACATCAGGCATCTTTACTCCAATCCCAATCGAGTCAATCCCTGGGTCAAGAGCAGAGTCGAAGTCTTCATCGTGGATTTGAAGAAAATGATAGATAGTGACGAACATATTAGTCATATTGAGTTCAAGACAGGCAAAGGCACCAAGAGACCTTGTATCCAGCGACTGTCTAAGGGTAAGATGCAGGTTCAAGAGGATGACAAGGAAAACCAGTCGCAGTAGAAGTGTCTGCCATTATCACATAACACTTTCTTTCTGTAGTTCTTCTTGTATCCTAGCATCCATCGCACCTCGTCTCTCAGTGTCCAGAAACTCGTTTTCTCATCACAATGTCTCTGTATTTTGACCACATCACTGACACCGACTTCCTCAGGATACTTGGTGTCGAACCAGTCGCACACTTCCTTCAAGGTAACACCCACGCCTTTGTAATGTTCGCTGACAGATTGATACATTTTCTTTAATCATAGATTATTTTCATTGTCAATTGACGCGTTATCTGTTCCCAATTAAACCTACTGATGATTTGTTTGTAGATAGATTCCACCAGCATCGGTGGTATAACGTATTTCTTGTACAAGTTTCCCACTCTGTTGAGATTATCTCGCAGTGTCGCCACTACCTTGGGATGTCTGGTGCCTCTCTTATGTGAACACGGCAACAGTTTCAAGCCGAAGTTGTTGAAGAAGGCAGTGGGTTTCTTGTATTCCACTCCATATTGACAGTATCCTGCGACTGTGTATGGAATGTCTTTCATTATGTCTCGTTTCCCCAAGAAACTGAAGCCGTGATGAAAGGGATTCTCCATCGTCCAGAACTTGGGTTTGAAGTAGTCGATTATCTCGAAAGCCTTCAATACTAACTGGTCACTTTCGGTCATTGCCTGTTCGTGAATCTCACGACACCATAGAACCTTCTCGTCTTTGTGCGTGATTACCCTGCCATAGTTACAGGGAGATAGACTGCTATACATAATACAAGGGGGAGAACAGTGAATGTAGTCGAAGTGTCCCGAGGGATACAGTGCGCGAAAGTCCCAGTCTAACACGCTGACATTGTGCGTAGGTTTGAAAGTATCATCTAAATCAACACTCACCACTTCGTGTCCGTGCTGTTCGAAGACTTTACCCACTGAGTGAGTCCCCGAGAATATATCTAATACTCTCATTATAGATGTTCAGGGATATTTTCCTCAGCATTTGAACGCTCGTGTTGTGATGTTTGTGTAGAAGTGGCAGTTTTTCGTAACTTATCTTAGAAATATATTACAACTTTCTGCCACTTTCACACAAACAACACATAAATATTGTTTTATGGGCGAATGTAATTTTCCTGTATGTTCTCAAGAGTATTGTTATACCTGTTAGTAATCCTCTTCTGTCTTTCTGCTTTGGTTTCTCTGGGTCTGTCCACGAATCTCTTGTTTTTGACTAAAGTAGCTCTTTTGAATTTGTTCCGTGCAACGAACTTTACTTTCTTCTCGAGTAATTCATTACCTTTTCTGTGTAATTGATACACAACATCATCGACAGCGTCTTCAATCTGTTTGAAATTCTTGACATTACGAACCCAATCTGTCGTGTTTTGATTGCCACTGCCTGACCTCAAGACCTCAGCACCTTGATATTCTAACTCATCCTTTACCAATTTCGACGCCAAATCTAAACGCTTTCTCTTCTGTGGGTCACTTAGACGTTTTCTGGTATTCCAATCTTTGTTTTCAATTGGAAGAACACCTTTGACGATAATGCCTTCTGGTATGTATCCACTGTAACGACCGAGTCTGTTGCGTAGGTTGAGCGCACTGCCTATCTTATACAAATTCTTCGTGTGAATGTTGTCCTGGTTGTGATGTTGAAGAACATAAAGACCAGGTTTATCGAACTGTTCTTTCAAAAATTGACTGACAACTACACGATTTTCATCTGGAGAAACTTTCTTTTTTGCGAACTCATTCAATCCTTGAGGTATGTCTATCTCATTACTCGCCATATATGATTACAGTATAAAAAGAATATTTTCTGTAAGATATTATCCAACTATATGTTATGATTGACACTTGGTATCAATGGTGGTATTTCGACGAACAGGAACTGAAGACTGCGAAACAACAAGTGATGTTTCTACAGGGTAGAATCGACACCATAAACAACAACACCAAGTTTACAGACAAGGAGAAGCAAGTTAGAACAGACAGAATCAATCTGTCGTTGAATGCTGTCAAGCACCTGTATGGTCTTTAAGTCATTTCTTAGGTTTCTTGCGACAGTAAGGTTTCACTATCTTATCGTTCTTGGTGACATATCCACAGACGAAGACGCTTCCCTTCTTTCTCTCACACGCTGTTGCTCTCTCTTTCATTCGGTCTTTGATTAAACCTCTTCTGTTCTTACTGTTCGCTGTGGTGTATGTGCAGATTGCTTTTGCTTTACTGACTGCCTCCTTTCTCATCGTTATCTCGTCAGGAAGCAATCCTCTCAGTTTTGCCTGTGTGGTCTTCGCTTTCTTTCTGGTGGTAACCATCTATATTGTAGCGTAGATAAAAAAAAGTGGCAGAAAGTTGTATCCATTTTTAAGAAAGAAGTTACGAAAAACTGCCACTTCCACACAAACAGCACAACATATATATAAAAATCTTTTCGTGTCTTCTGTGTGAAAGTGGCAGAAAGTTGTATCGTATTCTTTAAGATAAGTTACGAAAAACTGCCACTTCCACACAAACAGCACAACATATATATAAAAATCTTTTCGTGTCTTCTGTGTGAAAGTGGCAGAAAGTTGTATCGTATTCTTTAAGATAAGCTACGAA
>Ga0181395_1000678_pt1 | contig 14175 bp, 11 predicted proteins | sample 18SPOviralmetaG_FD_130124 | JGI IMG/M metagenome (GOLD analysis project Ga0181395, IMG submission 130124) | Marine viral communities from the oligotrophic San Pedro Time Series (SPOT) site, San Pedro Channel, CA, USA - 18 SPOT_SRF_2010-12-16 | ecosystem: Environmental > Aquatic > Marine > Strait...
GGTAACTTACTTATTGAGATTGACGAAACTAATCTAGTACCGGGGCAGGACTTGTCTGTGTACCCCGGAAAAGTGTTCCGTAGACAAGGCGGTGCACCCGGACAAGCCATTTTTGGTACTAAATTTCCTAATGTATCTAATGAAAACATGCAGATGTTTGATAAAGCAAGGGTATTATCTGATGAATCAACTGGCTTCCCATCTTTCGCACATGGTCAGACAGGCGTTACTGGAGTGGGCCGTACTGCTTCTGGCATTTCTATGCTTATGTCTGCTGCCAACGGCTCTATCCGTAATGTAGTTAAAAATATTGATGACTACTTACTAGCACCACTAGGCAAAGCTTTTTTTAACTTTAACATGCAGTTTAACTTTGAGTCAGATATTAAAGGTGACTTAGAAGTAAAGGCTCGTGGTACTGAAAGCCTTATGGCTAATGAAGTACGTAGTCAACGTTTACTACAGTTCTTGCAAGTTGTACAGAATCCTGCACTAGCACCATTTGCACGTATGGATTATATTGTACGTGAGATTGCTAAGTCTATGGATCTTGACCCTGATAAGGTTGGGAACAATATGACACAGGCTGCAGTGCAAGCTGAGATACTCAAGAAGTTCCAAGAAGCTAATCCACCACCAGCACCAGAACCACAACCGGGTGTACCACCACAAGGTGGCCCACAGGGAGCACCTGCGGGTGTTCAAGTTCAGGATACCCAAGGCAGTGGGGGTGGTACTATAGGAACTGGTACAGCCCCTCAGCCGGGAGAACAGGGCTTCTCAGGTAATACTGGTGGAGCACCTGTACAGTGAGCCAGTTAAAACTAGTCGTAAATAACAAACCTCAGTGGGATGCAATGTTGGAAGAAATTTACTTTCGTATTGCATTCGCACATAAACAAATGGAACAGTATGATGACCCTGCAGAAATATACAGACTGCAGGGTGAAATACGTTCATTAAGATCTTTAACTAAACTTAGGGATAAAGTAAATAATGACTAGTCTTGATCAACAAATGAAAAAGGGTATGGGTTATGGTGAACTAATTGTAGATAATATAATTGGTCTAGATAATGAATATGAATCATTTGGTGAAAAATTGGGTAAAGCAATTAATGAGGATGAAATAGGATTCCTTAAAAATGCTGCTGTTGGTATTTATGAAGGGGCTAAAGAATTTGTTACTAGTCCAATAGAAACAACTAAAGAAGTTATTACAGATATTAAAGATAGTGTACAAAGACTTGGTAGTGAAGATTTAGATACAAGACTACAAAGTATGTATGGTATATCATACGACCAAGCAACAGATCAACAAGTAAACTCTGCAAAAGAAGCTGTTATTGGTGATGCTATGACTGCACTGGAGTTAATTCCTGCAGCTAAAGCAGCAACAGTTACTGCAAAAGCAGCAAGTTCTGCTATACCTAGTGGAGTTAAAGCTGATATAGTAGGTCAAACCAAAGCAGTCTTTGGTGGTGACATGGAGTTTCTAAGAGGTACACCAACAGAACGTTCTAGTACTGTAGGTGTTGGTGCTCAAAGAGCAGATAAACCTACATTACAGTTTGAGACTTCTTCTGGCTCTACATATGATCAATTTAAAAATGCTACTACAATAAGAAATCGTGCAGAACGAGATGATAATGAAGTATCTGGTGTTCAACCTCGTAGTGGTAAAACAGTATTTATGAATAAAGAAAGTATAGATACTATTGGTCCACTATTTCAAAACACAGAAATACCAGTTCAGTTTATTCCTCTTGAAGGTAACAAAGCTAAATTAATTTACACAGAAGATTATGGACCTAAAAAAGCTGGTGAAGATGCTTCAAATATAGTACAGTTTACAACTAGTCCACGTATGGGTTTACATCCTGTAGAAATTATGGATAGTAAAAATACTGATAGACGTAATATACATTTTGGAAATGAAATTGTAAAAATTAGATCTGCATCTAAAAAAGATAAAGAAACTAAAAAAGAACCTAAAGTATCTTTTGCTCCACTTGTTAGACCTAACGAAAAAAAGACTGCACATAGTAAAGCTATGGATATAAGAGAAGCTGCTGCTATTCGTCTTTCAAATACAAGCCCCGAAGAAGAAAAAACAATAAGAGATATGAACATTACAAAATTAGAATCTTCTGATTTTTACAGTTCTATTCTTCCCGGTGTAGCAAGTTTAGATATTCCTGAAGGTGGAATTAAAGGATCAAAAGTTAAAGATTTTTTAGAAAAAGATAATAATATTTCTAATACACAATTATACTGGTCAGGTCTTCTTAATGAAATTGATTCAGATACAATATATGACAAAGATACTTTAGTTAATTTAGCTCGTCAAAATATCCCTAAAATAGAAATAATAACTAATACAGGAAACTACAATGTTAGATACGAAGATTTACAAAGAATACCTTTAGTTGAAGATAGTTCAACAGATAAATTTGTAACTAAACAAAGTTTACCTGTACCTGCTCATACAAGATTTCAAGGTCAACCGGGAGCACAAAAAGCTTATTACAAAGAATTAATTGCAATTAATAAAAATCCTAAAGGTAACTTTTATCAAGCTGCTGAAAGTCATTGGGGTTATGGTGGTACAGCTATAGCACACACAAGACTTAGTGAGTATACACACAATGGAAATAAATTTGCTGTTGTAGAAGAACTTCAAAGTGACATGGCTCAAGTTGCTACTGATGACAGAAATAAAAATTTAGAAGTAGCTACTAAAGAAAACTCAACTAACGAAATTTCATTAACTGCAGGTGATATATCTGATAGTTTAATTAATAGTAGTTCTGATCTAGTATCTAATTTTTATATTACAGAAGCACCATCAAATTTTAAATTTACAAATAGGTTTGAAAAAGAACTTGAAAATATATCACAAACTTTTTACAATAAAAGTTTTAATGATCTTGCAAGTGAGCAAGAATTTATAGAAGTTTCTGAAACTGTCTTATCTGATTTAATGTTTAAATTTGCAAATTTAAAATTTAAATATGAAAATAATGAAATAGATATAAATGAAGTTATACAAAAATTAACTACAGATATGCCGGGAATTACTGAAAAAGTTTTAACTAAAGGAACATATAATAACTTAGTATCAACTCCAATAGATAAAATATTTTCTAATGCTTTTAGTGATTACGTTTTTGGTAAATCAACAATAAAAAACAATCGTGATTTAAAATATAAAATTGCAGATCTTTTTGATACTGCACCTTCAATAGCTGATTTTAAAAAAGCAAACCTTTCTATGCTAAAGCAATCAGAAGCAACTAGAGTTTCTTTGTTAATGGCAATTAAAGATGCTAAGGAAAATAATATAAATAAAATATATATTGTTCCACCAAAAACTGCTGCATACTATCATAGTTTTTCTGAAGATACTGCAGATAAAATTTACAACAGCACTTTAAATAAAGTATTAAAAACATTAAATACTGAAACTAATAATGCAGTAAAGTATCAAAGAAAAAATCCTGAAGGTATTAGATTTCCAATTTCAAAACCAATAGGTAGGGCTGGTTCTTGGGAATTTGACGATGATCAAATAGCAATGGAAATAGATATTACAGATTTTAATTTGCCAGATAGACCACAGTTTAGATTGTTTAAAGGTGGATTAGTAAATGAATTTGATAGAGGTGGACTAGCCGTGGACCAAACAGAACAAATGATGGGTATGCCTACCTCTGGTGATCCTGCTATTATAGATCCAACAACAGGGCAACTTTATAGTCCTGTAGCTTCTATGCGACAACAAGCAGAACAAACTCGACAAGTAGAAGCTAAAGAAAAATTTAATAAATTAAAACTACCAGAGAATATCCAAGAAGAAGTTGAAGAACAAATTAGACCAATGGCAAGACCTGAAGGTTTACCTAATGTTTATGAAAATAAAACTGCTGTAGATAAAGTATTAGATTTAGGTTTTTTACTTAAACAGAAACAAAAAGATTCTAGAGGTCTTAGTAAAGTTGTATCGGGATTAGATGAAAATAATCCTGTTCATCAAAAAACTATTAAAGGTTTTTTTGACAATGCAGTAGGTGGAGATACAGGTTTTGATCCAACTAAAGAGGCATGGTGTGCTGCTTTTGTAAATCATGTGCTTACTGAACTTGGTGCAGATCTTGTAGATTCTAAAGATCCTTATGATAAAATTAGGGCAAATAAGTATAAAAAATATGGTGAGCCTGTAGAACTTGAAAATATTCAAGAGGGTGACATTGTAGTATTTGATTTTGATAAAGATGGTACTGCAGATCATGTAACTTTTTATGCAGGTAGTAGAGTTACTGATCAAGGACAAGGACAATATATAAATGTAATAGGTGGCAATCAAGGTGGTAAAGTTTCTATTAGAGAAAATCATCCCTATTATATACTAGATAACGTAGCAGCAATTAGAAGAGTTACTTATGATGGTGATGCATATGAAATAGCTCAAAGTCATAAAGACTCTGACCCTATATTTAAAACTTTCTTGCCAGAAGAACATGAAGATTATGCTTTAAATCTACAAGGTAATTATAACAAAGGTGGAATGACTATGAATGGACAAATGGAAATGGCATTTATGCAACAAGGTGGATTAAAAGATGATGGGATGAAACAAGATCCAGTATCAGGCAATCAAATACCTAACGGTTCTATGGCTAAAGAAGTACGAGATGATATTCCTGCCCAGTTGTCCGAAGGTGAATACGTTGTACCTGCTGATGTCGTAAGATACCTTGGTGTAAAACATTTTGAAGATTTACGAGATAAAGCAAAAAGTGGCTTGCAAAACATGGAAGCTAATGGTAGAATAGGTGGAGAGCCAGTTCCTGCTAGTGGTCCTAGTATGCAACCACCTCAGCCTATGCAGCCACCTACTCCATACAGCCCCCCTCAAATGGCTATGGGTGGAGATCTTTCACCAGAAGAAATGAATGAAATTACATCTATGATGAACCAAGGTGGTATGGCTCGTAGTGCTTACTATGATGGTGGCTTTTCTAATACAGGTACTAGTTTTTATAATCCAGATGCAACTACAACTGCAGAAGCAGTATCTACACCTACAAGGTATACCGGATCATTTAGTAACTTAGGTAGACAAACATTTACTCCAGCCCCTGTAGTAGCTGATGTTCCGGGTGCAGGTGGTACTAGTACTACTCCAGTACAAGTAGAAACTCCAGCAAGTTGTGCAGCTAGGGGTATGGTGTATGACGAAGCTACTAAGATGTGTAGGATGCCAGTTAGCCAAGGTGGTGGAGATGATAATGCTTCTGCAGAAAAAAAACGTCTGCAAGACATGGTTAATGAACATCAAAAAGGTAGTCAAGTTGCTATAGCAGACATGAACAAAGAACAGTTACTTGAAGCATATCAAGGTGCTGAAATGGGTAAATATATAAGCTCTGGTATGATGGCTTTAAATCCTGTTGTTGGTGGTATTGCTAGATTATTTGCTGGTAATGAGAGTAAAAAAATTCAAGCTCGTTTAAAAGAACTTGGTGTAACTGATTTACCTGAAGTTGATTATAAAAAAGGTGGTATTATAGGTAATGTATTAGGTGGTACTAGTTTGCTAGAGGTATTAGATAATGCTATTGTATCCTTACAAGAAGGTAAAATTGGTGCTGGTACATCTACGTATAAAAAACAATTTGATCCCCCTAACTCTGCACAGTATTCAAATAACTTACAACAATCTACTGGTAGTATTTGGGGCAGTGAGCAAGAAGCATATGATTCTGCAGTAAGAAGTGGTAACTATCAAGTAGCAAATCACTATGAAGCTATTAATCGTTTACGTGGTAAACAAAATAATTTTTACGATTCAACTAAAGGCATGAGTAAAATGGAAGCATATGCTCAAGGACGTAAAGATGGATTATCAGTACACGACATGGATCAAGCATTTAAATACGGTGGTAGTTTAGGTAGAGCAATTAGTTCTGGTGTAGTAGAAAAAGAAGGTTTCCTTGGTAAGTATAAATTTAAAGAGGGTAAAACAGTAGATGATGTACAGACAGGAACTACAGAAACAATTGTTCCTGATTCTTCTAATAATAACGGTAGTGATGATAGTGGTACAACAGTACCGGGAACACCACCACCATCTGCAGCAGGTACTGGAGGATCTCTTAAACCACCACGTAAACCTTCTTTTTCTTCTGCACAACAAGCTGCTGATACGTATGCAGGAGGTGACACACAAGGTGGAGAATTTGGTGGACTTGGATCAAGTGCAGCACAACAAGCTGCTGATACGTATGCAGGAGGTGACACACAAGGTGGAGAATTTGGTGGTACAACTAAATCTAAAGAACAAAAAGCATCAGAGTCTATGCCATCTTGGTTTAATAAAGGTGGTTTAGCATCTAGACCCAAAAAGAAAAAGAAATAAGGCTACTCAGCTACGGCTGACCCCAACATAAAAGGAGATGGATATGCCTGAACTAGCAGAAGTGGAAACCCCAAAGACTGCAGGATTCGTTGATCGTGGATACAATCACGAGAAACGTAAACTACGAATGGAAGAAGAAGCAAAGGAGATTGCAGAACTTGAAGCCCAACAACGTGGTGAGTCTGAAGAACCTGAAGAAGCCGAAGAAGCTACTCAAGAAGCAGAGGCCAATACAGAAGCTAAAGAAGAAACGTTATCTGCAGAAGAAAAATCTTTTAAAAAACGATATGGTGATCTAAGACGCCATATGCAGCAAAAAGAAAAAGAGTGGGATGAAAAGTTTGAAAGCCTACAATCTTCTAAAGCAAGTGTTATTCCACCAAAGTCTGATGAAGATATTGAAGCATGGGCAACAAAGTATCCTGATGTAGCTGGTATAGTAGAAACTATTGCTACTAAAAAAGCACAGGAAATGTTTTCTAAAGCTGACACTCGACTAAAAGAATTAGATGAAGCTCACTCAGAAGCTAACAGAGTTAAGTCTGAAAATAAAATTCGTGAGTCTCACTCAGACTTTGATAAGCTACGTGAGGCAGATGAGTTTCATAATTGGGCCGATGAGCAACCTAAGTGGGTTAAAGATGCACTATATGAGAATGCAGATGATCCAGACTCAGTAGTACGTGTTATTGATCTTTATAAGATAGACAAAGGTTTAACTCTTAAAGATAAAAAAGCAAATAAAAAAGCAGCAGCTTCACCTGTTACTAGACGTAGCAAAACACAAGTAGATGTAGCTGATGCTAATGAAATGATTCGTGAGTCAGATGTTGCTAAAATGTCCGACAAAGAATTTGAAGAACGTGCAGACGAAATTAACAAAGCAATGCGTAATGGTAAATTCGTCTATGACGTATCTGGTAATGCCAGATAAGCTATTGACAAAATAAAATTCAATAGTATAACTAGGGAGTATAAAACAAAAGCCTCTTATGACTACCTTTTGTTTTTACTCAATTTCCAATAAAGTCTAAACTAGGAAGAACTACCTGTTCAAGTATAGGCCCGTATATCTAACGGTTGGCCGACTGTTAGTCTTACGCACCCTAGAAAAGTAACAGCCTCTTATTGGTATTAGCTTTTAAGTAAGCCAACTATCAGGAGGATTTATTATGGCTTTTACATCAGCAGGAGGACACGGTAACTTACCTAACGGTAACTTTAGTTCCGTAATTTACTCCAAAAAAGTACAGCTTGCTTTCCGCAAGAGTACTGTATGTGGTGACATCACCAACTCTGATTATTTTGGGGAGATTTCTGCCCAAGGTGATACAGTTAAAATCATTAAAGAACCTGAGATTTCCGTAAGCAGCTATGCTCGTGGAACTACTATCTCAGCACAAGATCTTGACGATGAGGATTTCTCATTGGTTGTAGACAAAGCTAACTACTTTGCCTTCAAAATTGATGACATTGAGGAAGCTCATAGTAACGTCAATTTTATGGATCTTGCAACTAACCGTGCAGCTTATCGTTTGGCTGACCAGCATGACCAAGAAGTTCTTGGCTACTTGTCTGGCTACAAGCAATCAGCTTTGCACACAGATGCAGATACTGTTAATGACCAAGTAAATGGTGTTAGAGCAGTAGCAACTGCAGGTACAGATGAGCTGTTAACTTCTATGAAGTTGATCAAAAGCTCTTTCGGCAACATCACAACAAGTTCTGCTGGGGATCACTCGATTCCAATTGCAGCACGTTTGCCGGGTGCAACTGCACTACCAACAGCAACAGCTTCACCAGCAATGGTTGTAGCTCGTATGGCTCGTTTGCTTGACCAACAACAAGTTGATAAGCAAGGTCGCTGGCTGGTTGTAGATCCAGTATTTATGGAAATCATGGCTGACGAAGATTCACGTCTTTTGAATGCAGATTACGGTGAGTCTGGTGCACTTCGTAACGGTTTGGTTCTCAACAACCTACACGGCTTCCGTGTGTACTCGTCCTCTAACCTACCTTCAGTAGGTACAGGTTCAGGTACAACAGGTTCTGCAAACCAAAACACTAACTATGGTGTTATCGTAGCTGGTCATGACTCTGCAGTAGCCACTGCCGAGCAGATCAACAAAACCGAAACATATCGTGACACTGACAGCTTCGCTGACATTGTTCGTGGTATGCATCTATATGGTAGAAAGATTCTTCGTCCTGAAGCAATCGTTACTGCCAAATATAACGCAGCGTAAGGGAGGATTGAATTATGGCATTAGGTGATAACACACTCCAAGCGGCACGAGGTAATCAAAATCCGGGTCGTAATCCGTATATGGTTCAAACTACCTTAAATTGGGCTACAGCTTTGTCTGACAAAGGTTCTGCACTTGCAGCATCCGATGTTGTTCCTGTAATTGCTGTACCTAAAGGTACTATGGTCATGAACGCAGGTATCGAAGTTACTACTGCATCCGATGGCTCTACTTTTACAGTAGACTTAGGTATGGTAGATGCTGACGTATTTGTTGATGGCTTTGATGCAACATCTGCAGCAGCAGTAGTAGCACAAAATCCAGCAGCATATCAACCTGTAATGGCTGTTGCTAATGACAACATTGATGTAACAATTGCTACCCTTTCAGGTGGTGCTGTTACTTCAGGTAAGTTTCGTGTATGGGCTATCCTAATGGATTGCACAGACATGGGCAACGAAGGTACTGCGGATGAAGTAGATCGTGATCTGCTTGCATAAGTAACTAACTTTAGGGGCTGCTTTCGAGTGGCCCCTTTAGGCTACCTAACAAGAGGATTTATCATGGGTATTACAACAGCAATGTGTACAAGTTTTAAAGGTGAACTGCTTGGCGGTATCCATGATCTGGATACTCACACAATAAAACTTGCACTTATTAAAGCTTCACCTTCTGGTACTTATAGTGCAGCAACAACTAACTATTCAGATGTTACAGGTAACTCTGATGAATCGTCTGGTACTAACTATTCAGCAGGTGGTCAGAATTTAGATAGTGCAGCTATTACTACTTCAGGAACTACTGCTATGGTAGACTTTGCTGACGAAGTATTTTCTAATGTAACAACTTCTGCAGATGGGTGTATTATTTATAACTCATCAGCATCTAATAAAGCTATTGCTGTCATTGACTTTGGAGGAACAGTCAGTGCTACAGCAGGTGATTTGACAATTGAATTTCCAGCAGTAGGAACTAGTACTGCAGTTATCCGCATAGCCTAATGGCTGTTGTAGCAGCTTCAGCACGATTTGCTACAGGTAGATATGGTGTATCTGCTTACGGTGTTGAAGACATATCCAGAACACTTACTGGTGTATCTGCTACAGGTAGTGTAAATACAGTAGAAGAAAAACCTACTGAGGTTCTTAATAGTGTATCTTCTACTGGTGCTGTAAATACAGTTACAGTAAATATTCAAGAAGATATTACTGGTGTAAGTGCTACAGGTTCTATTGGCACATTAGGTATTAGTAACACTGTAACCCTTACAGGTACAGCAGGAACAACAGCAATAGAATCTGTATCTGCTGGTGGTTTTGAAATTGACATTACAGAACGTATTAGTACAAGCGTAGTTGCAACAGGTGCTATTGGTACTGTAGAACCACAAGTAGACGAAAACTTAAATAGTGTAAGTTCTACAGGCTCTATTGGAACTCTTGTACTACACGCAGATTCACAACTAACATTAACAGGTGTTACAGCTACAGCTTCGGTAAATGAAGTAGAAGATCAAACAACTGAAAAGCTTGGTAGTGTATCAGCAACAGGTGCAGTACAAGCACTAGCACAAGTTAAAGTAAGTGAAGCTCTAGCTTCTGCACCAGCTACAGGTACGATAGGTACAGTAGGTACAACTGCAGTAGTCTTTGACTTCCAAGCTGTAAGAGAGCAGTATAGCCGTAGACGTACAGTATATATAGCAGAGGCAGCATAATGTCTACTTCAGCATCCAGAACTGTACGTATACCAGATGAGAATAGATTAGTATTTATTTCTGCTTTTGATACAAACAGGATAGTAAGAATACCACAAGAGAATAGAATAGTTTTTGTAGAACGACAAGCAACATCTGCAGAACGAACTGTATACGCAACTGAGGATTAAACATGAGTTTTCGTTGGCCCAATAAAGACCCTGATGAACAACTAGATTACAGTGTAGATTGGTCACGTTTTCTTGGTACTGCTACTATTAGTAGTGTTACATGGTCTGTGAAGAGTACTGCTTATAGTACTAAGACTACACTAGGTGCAGGACAAACATTAACTACGGCTTCTAGCTCTGCTACTACTGACGATATACAAAACGTATCACAGACTAATACTACTACTGTAGCCACTATTAATATTGGTGGTGGTACAAATAACATTGAATATACTTTTTTCTGTAACATGGTTGATAGCACAGGTAGTCAGGCAGAACGCAGTATTAAGTTACGGGTAAAGGAACGTTAAATGGCTTATGATTATCTTGGTCTAGTAAATGACGTAAACCGTAGACTTAATGAGGTGGAGCTTACATCAGGTAACTTTGCTGCTGCTACTGGTGAATACAGCATGATTAAAGATGCAGTAAACTCTGCTATTCGTTATATTAACCAACACGAATATGAGTGGCCTTTTAATCATGTAGAAACAGAAGAGACATTAACTGCAGGTACAATACGTTATGCTTACCCTGCAGATGCTAAGACACTTGACATGGATAGCTTCCGTATTAAACGTAATACTACTTTCAACAACTCAACTAAAAGACTTCGTTTAATTTCTTACGAAGAGTATTTAGATAAATACATTGACTATGAGTACGACACAGACACAAGTATTAGGACTTTACCTGAGTATGTATTTAGAACTCCTAACCAAGAGTTTGGACTTGTAGCTCCCCCAGATAATGCTTACGAATTAGTTTATGAATATTATAGATTACCTGTAGATCTTATTAATGCTACAGATGTACCCTCAGTACCAGAGCAGTTTAGATACATGATTACTAACGGTGCAATGCACTTTGCTTACATGTTTAGAGGTGAAGGTCAGGAAGCTGCAATGATTCAACAACGCTTTGATGATGAGATTAAACAACTACGTAGCCTTTACATTAACCGTTACGACTACCTGAGATCAACTGTAATAAATCAAACAAACTCTTCTTATAACACTATTAGGGTTTCTTAATACATGCCATCAACTCGTCAAACATACCCTATAGAATTTAAGGGTGGACTTGTTACTAATATGAGTCCATTGCAACAAGGTATTAACGCACCGGGATCTGCAAGAACTCTTAGAAACTTTGAGCCATCTATTGAGGGTGGCTACAGACGTATCTTAGGTTATACTAAATATAACAGCAGTATTATACCACCATATGGTGCTCCTGTTGTACACGGTGCTAGTCAGTCTGGTACTACACTTATTATAGGCAACATACATCAGACACCAGAAGCAGGTGATACACTTACAGTAGCTGGTGTTACAGGTACATACACTATTGCATCTGGTGGTGTATCATTTGATGCTACAAATAACAGAGCTACACTAACACTTACAGGTGCTTTAGCTAGTTCTCCAGCTAATGCTGCAGCAGTTACATTTGCTACAACTGCCAGTAAATATCTTGCACTTGGTTGTGGTGTATTTTTAGATAGAGTTATTGTTGCAAGAAACGATGATCTTTTTAAAGTATCCTCTAGTGCAGTAACACATATTAACGTACCTAACTATGGTACTGTACTTGTAAATGGTGCATCACAAACTGGATCAAGTCTTATTGTAGATGGTTTAACTGCAGCCCCACAAGCAGGTGATGTATTTAAAGTAGCAGGTATAGATAAAGTATATACTGTAACTGCAGATGCAACTGTAAGCTCTGGTGGATCTACTGTAGCTATAAATCCTGCATTAGCTAGTTCACCTGCAGATGATGCAGTAATAACTTTTTTAAGTGTGTCAAGAGAAAGTGCTGGTAAAACAAGATTTTCTAGGTATAACTATACAGGCACAGAAAAGATTGCCATAGTAGATGGTACTAACGCTCCAGCCTTATATGACAACAACACTTTTACTGTTCTTGATTCTGGACCTACAGACATAGTTGGTGCTGGTTTCGTAGTAAACTTTAAGAATCAACTATTCTTTGGTAAAAGTAACTTATTAACTTTTACTGCTCCATACACAGATAATGACTTTACAGCCGCTGCAGGTTCTGGTACAATCTCCTTGGGAGCCGTGATTACAGGACTGATTGTTTTTAGACAACAATTAATTATCTTTACTGAGTCTTCTATATTCCAATTAGTTGGTAATACAATATCAGACTTTCAGTTACAGCCAGTTACTACAGACATTGGTTGCGTAGATACAGACACTATCCAAGAAGTAGGTGGTGACATAATGTTCTTAGGGCCAGATGGTCTTAGGTTATTAAGTGGTACAGATCGTATTGGTGACTTTGGTCTTGGTGTCGTATCTAAAGCAATACAAAAAGAAGTAACACGTTTTATTTCTACTAACACGTCTTTTGCCAGTGTAGTTATTCGTAATAAGTCTCAGTACAGAATACTAGGTTACAATACAAATATTACACAAGAAAACTCTCAAGGTATACTTGGCACACAGTTTTCTGGTCAAGGTGGTGAAGGAATGGCTTGGGGTGAGCTACGTGGCATTAGAGCTTATGTAGCTGACAGTAGGTTTTATCAAAATACAGAAACAATTGTATTTGCTAATGATGATGGTTACTTGTACCAGATGGAAGATGGCAATAGCTTTGATAGTTTAAATATACAAACTACATTTGCTACACCATTTATGCCTGTTAATGACCCAAGGATACGTAAGACTTTCTACAAAGCATTTCTTTATACAGATCCACAAGGTAGTGTGTCATTTGATATGAGCCTTAAACTAGACTTTGACCAACGTAATAGCATACAGCCTACACAGATAAACTTTGATAACGACACAGGCGAAGTTGCATTTTATGGTTCAGCAGTATTTGGGTCATCTGCTGTATTTAGTAATAAACTTTTAACTCTCTTTGAAACACAACTGATAGGATCAGGCTTCACCGCATCTATACAATTTGAATCAGATAGCACAGACCCGCCATTTTCTCTTGATGCTATCACATTAGAATATGGCACAAACACAAGAAGGTAAACCAAAATGGGAACAGGTTACACTAGAAACGATACGTCCAACAATATTGCTGATGGTAACATTATTAATGCTTCAGACTTAGATGGTGAGTTTGACGCAATTGAAAGTGCACTAGGCACAAGTGGTCACACACATGATGGCACATCTGCAGAAGGTGGGCCTGTTACTGTATTGGGTCCAGTTCAAGACTTTGTAGCAAGTGCAACTGAAATTAAACCTAAGACTACTAATACGCTAAGTATTGGTACTAATAGTCTTTTATTTAAAGATATGTTCCTTGATGGTGTAGCTACAGTAGGTAGCATTAAGATTGATAATGCTGGCACTATTGGCTCTGCTTCTGATGCAGATGCTATTGCTATTTCTTCTGGTGGTGTTGTAACGTTTAGTCAAGCTGTTAGTAATTTAGGTAATGTAACTGGTAAGACAAGTTCTGGTTTTGTACTGGCACTTCAAACATCTGACACTACTATTGAAGCAACTAATGTATTAGGTAAGATTGAGTTTAGTGCTCCTGATGAAGCTAGTGGTACAGATGCTATACTTGTTGGTGCATCCATTGA
>Ga0181395_1000679_pt1 | contig 14160 bp, 13 predicted proteins | sample 18SPOviralmetaG_FD_130124 | JGI IMG/M metagenome (GOLD analysis project Ga0181395, IMG submission 130124) | Marine viral communities from the oligotrophic San Pedro Time Series (SPOT) site, San Pedro Channel, CA, USA - 18 SPOT_SRF_2010-12-16 | ecosystem: Environmental > Aquatic > Marine > Strait...
ATTGAGCGTGAGAGAGTATTTGGACCAAAACCTCATATCGATTGGTATAACAACAATACTGATGCAGGCTGGCCACTGCCGCCAGACTGGGAATTCTGCGAACAACATCTCAAGTTACAGGAAAAAATAGAAAAAACAGAAGCAGAGTTTGAAAAAAAGTGGAGAAAATTTACACTAAGTCCAATGGAAAAAGCATCAACTGACAGTATATGGAAATGGGAAAGTACGTTAGAAGATACCGATTGGGGGCTACTAGGAAATATAAGAGAAGGCATAAACATACCAGAAGAATATGTAGTTTGTCCTTTTAACAGTTGCGGTTGCGGTGCAGATGTTATACTAAGCAAAGCTAAAAATGACAAATACATTCCACTGTTAGATGTAACAGCAAACGGATACGATGGTACAGCCAGAGTTGAAAACTATACAACTGACCCAATAGAGGCAGGTGTTGCAATGGAAATGAACTTTGATATTCCATATCAAGTACTGTGGGATCTAGGTCGCCGTTGTAACTATAGTTGTGATTATTGTTGGCCCGCAGTACACAGCAACACAGAAAAGTTTCATGACTTTGATAAAGTACGCAATACTATTGAGATGATATCAGATCATTGGAGCAAAGGGAAAAGTATACGCTGGAACTTTGGAGGCGGGGAACCAACTATGCACCCAAATTTTATAGAGATGTTGAAACATTTAAAAGATCGAGGACACTGGATACTAGTAACAACAAATGGATCACGCAGTCAAAAGTTTTGGCGTGAAGCTAGTCAATACATTAACAGTATTAACATGAGTGCTCACTTTGCTAGTATGGATTTATACAATGGTAATGAAGATAGGTTTGTTGAAAATTGTAAAATAATTATGGATCAACATGATCAAAAAGACGATGACCATTGGTTAGAAATAAAGCTAATGGTACCTCCTGGATTTTTAGATAGAGCACAAACAATGCGTGATAAAATACTTGATATTCCACAGTGGCATACACTTGGTGCAAACGGACGCATGAAAGGTACACTGAGTTTGGTGCCTATTAGAGACCTCGATGATGCTAGTCAGTTAGTTTCATACAGTGATAACGAAATAGAGTTTTTTAGAAATCAATGATAAACAAAGATGATATACTATTGTTATACACAGCTGGCACAGGAGGAGAATTTCTCAGTGGGCTTATTAGTCGCACAGTGACCAATATAAATGAATTAAGACCTGTAGAAGTTGGAATAAATCATTGGAATCTTTCATGTCGACGAACATATGTTGACATATATGAAGCAGACCCTAATAAATTCCCCAATGGTTACGACAACGGATATACAGGAGATACAGATAAGCCGATTAATGTGTTTAAAGATCACTTGGTTGATCCCAAAAGACTAGCTGATTACTGGGATCCTAATATGACTGTATTAGCTTTGGGAGTTTCAGGACAGTATCGCCATTGGGCTGAAGTAACATGGGCAAAGTTAAATAAAGTAAATATAACTAGTGATAAAGATACTTTTATTAAAGACCACATGGGAGAAATAGAAAATACATACAATAGATTAGACCAGTATCGTAAATACTTTACTAATTTTAATATTGTTGATATTGGTGAAATGCACACTACGCCAATATCGCAAGTGTTGTGTCCTGGACCGTCCGCTATTATACCACAACTAGTTACGTTGAACAGGAGTCAATTTGATAAAGAGCAAAAAATATGGATAGAGAAAAACAATGGACTTAGACACAAGATTTGATCTAGATGTTTTTAGGTCTCATGAAGAACGTATTGCTATGATTCGAGACCCTGATTGTCCATTGGAAGTCAGGAGGATTACTGCTGAACATGATTTAGATCCTGAAGTACTGTTTGCATTGTGGATAGAAAATCGTAAATGGAATGATGAAATAGTCGAAAAATGGACTATGAAGAATCTCAATCTATCAAAATCAGAATTAGAAAAAAAATATAATGAGTGGAAATTAAAAGATACTCCTGTACACAAAGTTTTCTGTACACTACCTTGGAATCATGTGAGTACAAATGCTGATGGTAGTCTTCGCATGTGTTGTCAGATGATAGATGATCATGCTGAATATCCATTTGGAAGTTTGTTTGATGACGATAATAATGTTATTACAACTGATGTTGATCTCGGTACTATGAGAAATGCTCCTGGATGGAAAGATATTCGCAAGCAAATGATGCAGGGTATAGATCCAGAAATTTGTAAACTATGCACCAACGAAGAAAATAACGGAATTGGATCAAAGCGTGACTGGAGTAAACTCAAATACCCAGATGTTTGGAGCAAAGCATTAGCTCATACACAACCAGACGGTAGTATTAATGACGAAGACTTTCCTATTACATATTACGATCTAAGATTTGGCAACAAGTGCAATCTCAAGTGTCGTAGTTGCGGCCCTACTGATAGTAATTTATGGTACGCGGATTGGTATAACACACATGAAGATCATAAGTTCGATGTTAGAGGACATGATAATGTAGAAATTATAAAGTTAGAAGATGGAACATTTACTGTACCAGGTGTATTTGATTGGCACGAAACAGAAGAGAATACAATGTGGTCTAAGATTATAACAGATCTTCCTAACATTGATAGATTTTATTTTACTGGCGGTGAACCAACTATTAACATTAAACACCGCAAATTATTACAAATTTGTATCGACTTAGATATTGCAAAAAATATTGACTTAGACTATAACTCTAATATGGCAGGCATACCTGGTTCAGTTTTTGAACAATGGAAACATTTTAAAAATGTTGGTATAGGAATGAGCATTGACGGTATATTTGAACACTTTGAATACATACGGCATCCGGGTAGATGGAAAGTGGTTCAAAAAAATCTAAACCGCATCGAAAAAGAAAAAGACTTTGATAATTTAACTGCCTGTTTTACACTAACATTGAGTACGATGAATGTACTGCATGTATTAGATATGATATGGTGGATGAGAGAACAAGGATGGAAGAAGATTGATAAGAGAATGGTTATACATAACTTATATGGTCCTCCATATTTTAACATTCAAAACCTCCCTGAAGATGCTAAAGATTCAATAGCAAAACGCTATAGTCAATTTATAAATGCAATGAAAGAAAAATATAGCGGTCCAGAAGATATAGCAGACACACATGTAATACAGTCTAGATTACAAGCTGTGTTAGATCATATGTTTGCAGCAGAGCACGATCCCGAAGTATGGAAAAAATGGTTTATAGAAACCGATAAGTATGATAAACAACGTAACGAAAACTGGAGAGAAACAATGCCAGAGATTGCAGAGTTGTTGAAGGAAACAAATGAAAAAAGCGCCAGACGATCTAGAGTTAAACTTGCGAAAGCAGGTAAAAGATAATCCTGCATTTTGCATTATGCCGTTTAATCACAACTATGTGACGACTACAGGCAGTGCTAACTTATGTTGTATCGCCGATTGGGGTAATCCAATTGAAGAAAATGTTGCGGGTAAAAATCTACTAGATATCTTTAGAGGTGAAGAATATAAACGTATTAGAACAAATATGCTTAAAGGTATTAAAGAAAAACGTTGTTATATATGTTATGCACAAGACAAAGACGGTGGTGGCGGAAGTGACAGAGTAAGTCAAAATGAACGTTTTTTACGAGATCTTGGAGATGATTTTGAATTAGATATTGATGTACAATTTCCATCATGGAGTGATTTACGTCCTGGAAGAATGTGTAACTTTGGCTGTAGGATGTGTTGGGGTGCAGTTAGTACAACTATCGACGAAGAAAATAGAGCACATCCAGAAACACAAGATATAACATGGGACAAGCCAGTTGACGTTGATGAATGGTTAGACGATCCTATTGCTTTTGAAAGTGTTAAAGAATCTGTTAAAAATATGAATGTACTAAAACTTGCTGGCGGCGAGCCACTGTTTATGCCTGGTGTGATAAAACTATTAAAGTGGTGTGTTGAGTCAGACAATACACATGTTGCACTTGATATTACAACCAATGGTAGTCGTACTAAAGGCAAAGTAATAAAAATGCTGAGCAAGTTTGACAAAGTCTTCATACAGTTTTCAATGTGTGGAATTGGATATACTAATGATTACATCAGATATGGAGCGGATTGGAATGAGTTGGACGCTGCATATAAGCAGTATAACGAAGCTGATAATATCGGTCTTAATTTATTAGCTACTGCACAAATTTATAATATTTTTGATTTGGTTAACATAATTAAATACTGGCATGAAAATGGAGCACAGAACAATTTAATTTTTAATGTGGTCAACTATCCAGAGGACCAAAGATTTGATTTGCTACCCAAAGATATGAGATTAAAAATCGCAAATGAATTAGAAGAAGCAATGCACAAATATGTTCCTGTTTGGCTACACAGTGTATCTAGACTAGATCATATTATATCAAAGTTGAGATTAGATTTTGATCCAGAAGACATTGCTAAAAATAGAATACGTTTAGCTAAACGAACACAAATGTATGATCGTATTAGAAATCAAAATATTGGATTAGTCCATTCCGAATTAGAGAGGCTTTGTTTAGAATGGCTACCGACGACAGTATAAATCCGTTTGACAGTGGCGACAGAGATCAAGTCATCAAGACTATGATTAGGCACGACAATAGCCATTTGGGTAAAAATGCATTAGACGTACAGGATCCCAAATTTGTTGAGCACTTTAACGATCAATACTATATACAACATCCAAAACATAGAACATATGCCTACTGGAGTGAACTAACTCCTAAACGCACAGGTGGCAAAACAGTTACACTAGTAACTCCTCCAAGTTGGGGAGTAATGTTTCCGCCGTATAGTAGTGCAAGACTAACTGGGTTACTTAGACACTATGGATATGCTGTACAAGTATTTGATACCAATATTGATTGCTATCATTATGTTAAAAATAAGCAAGGTAAAGATTGGTGGAACAGTATATATTTCTTTAGTTGGGAAAGACCTCAATACCAAGAGCAAGTTCATCCAACTATTTTACCTATACTAGATGATCATGTGGAAAAAATAGTAGCAACAGATAGTGATATAATAGGATTTAGTGTCTATCAAAGTAGTTTAGAAGCTAGTATGTACATGATCGAGCAAGTAAAAAAGAAACGTCCGGAAGCACGGATTGCAGTAGGCGGACCTGAAGCATTTAATAGTTGGTTTTTATCTAAGATGCGTGACGAGTTTAACTTTGATATTGGTATGATCGATTTTGTAATACAAGGCGAGGGAGAACAGGAACTACTTACTCTATTAGAAAATTTGCATGATTTTCCTGAACAATACGACCCTTATGTTATGGGAGGATTTAAAAGTAGATTAGATTTAGATAGCTTACCATTTCCAGACTACGACGACTTTGATCTGAATCGTTATGAACACCCAGACGGTGCTAGTATTGAAACTTCACGTGGGTGTGTTGCTAAATGTAGTTTTTGTGCTGAAACACATTTCTGGAAATTTAGATATCAAAAAGCAAATCGTGTTGTTGAGGAAATGAAATATCAAATTAGTAAGTATGGTATACGCCGATTCTGGTTTGTTGATAGTTTAGCCAATGGTGCATACACAGAATTTAAAAACTTAGTTCATGCAATTATTGATGAGGGTCTAGATATTCGTTGGAATAGTTATGCTAGAAATGACGGTCGTATGGATTTAGATCTGTTTAAAAAAATACACCAAAGTGGGTGTACTGTTCTTAGTTTTGGTGTTGAAAGCGGAAGTCAAAAAGTTCTTGACGACATGCAGAAAAAAGTAAAAATATGGGAAATAGAAAATAATTTGCGTGATGGTCGCATCGCAGGTATGACCAATCACTGTAACTGGATAGTTGGATTTCCCACCGAGGGTAAAGAAGAATTTTTACACAGTTTAGAATTGTTGTACAATGTTCGTAAAGACATGTATGCTATCTCACCAGGGTATACATGTGGAGATGCACCGTTTAGTGATATGCAATTGAATTGGCGTAAGTATAAAATTACATGGAAAGAAGTACCCGGCGATTGTAACTTTTTAGGTAAATGGTATACAGACAATTATGAAAATACCATGGTACATCGTTACATTAGATTAAAGCTAACAAATATATGGCTAAACATGAGTATAACACAAGCTGATGGAACAGTTATTAATACACAGTATAGACCCAGTTTAGAAAATAGTTATAGTATTGAATGGGATAATCCTAACCAGTTTGTTGAACGCATTGAACAAGGGAATCACAAATTTGATTATTGGACTGGTGATAGTGTACAGGAAAAATTTAGTGCTGACTTAGCAAATGAATATATTCCGTACATTTGGATAATGTGGAAAACCATGGGCGGCTTTAAATTTGAAGTAGACATTAATCCAAATTTAGACTTTGAAGAGTTTGGAACATTTGTAACAGCACCATACTATGGTAACTGTAAAGCACAAGTATCAGATAACGGACAGTGTACTATAACTATTACTCATTATTTTGAACATAGAACGCTTACTGATGATAATGATATCAATGACATTGAAGTAAAACGAGAAGATATGTCTTTTCCTAGTAACACTTATACATTCAGTGGAAACATTAACTGTTTTGATCCGCAAAAAAAGGAAATATAAATAATAGCATGACAGCCAAAGTATTGTTCAGTTTGAACAACGGAGTAGACGGAGAGATTGTTCTCCGTGACAATCTTTTTATGGACTATTGGAAGTTTGTATTCAAACAAAACAATAGAAAAGTAGGACCTAGACAAGACAAATTTCCTAATGCTTGTTTTACTAAAACAGGCCCTGACATTGACTTTGCTATAAAATCACAATACGACAACACAGTGGACAAAAGAGCAGAGTGTGTAGATCGTGTTAATGATGCTATTTTACAAATTGAACAAGTGACTGGCAACAAATGGAACAGTGGCCGTCTTAGTATAAATTCATGGACAGAAGATTGCAATAGAGTTCATAGGGGATTTACTACATTTGCCTTAACTCATTGTACAGATCAACTTGGTCTGAGTGAACAAGAACAGCGTACCTTAAAATATGATCATCCTGATTTACATGCGTCTGGTTGGTTGTATATGAAATCAATAAAACCGTCACTTAAACAAACCATAGGTGAAGAATATGTACATTTTAATACTGTTATAGAGCCTCTACTACATGAAGTAAATGCATATGTTCATCATTTAGAAAATATATGCATAGTAAGTAAGAGAGTTTTTGAACTTGCTAATGCTTATCTTACTAGTGAAAATATTGAAGATTGTTGGTTTCCTAATTTAGATTGGAATTCAAAACAAGCTGACGGAGTCACTGATGCTGGAAGAGTAGATTATAACTATGCTGAGTAGGCTATACAAACAATAGCAACTGATGAATTGTATAGTAGTGATCCTAAATATAATGTATATGATTTAAAAAATATACTAGGCAAAGACTATGAAAAAGCCTGGTTTGATTATGATGACCCCCGTAATTGGGACGTAGCAAACACGTTTAATACTACTAAAGGTGGATTTGAAATACGCCCTCATCAAAGTATGCTGACTAGAGATTTTATAAAACCTTGGATTGATAGTTATAATCATTTTCCAACAGACGACCCTCTTGTTTCACCAATTGCCATTGGTGTTATTGATCATCAATGGTTAAAGAGCAACTGTTTTAACTTGGGTCACGAGGGAAATATAAATGCAAGACGTAACTTAGGAATAGTTAAAACAGATTTAATAGAGTAAAGGAAAAACATGTTAGGAGCTAAAATATCAAATGAGGAATACAGAGAAAGATTCCTAACTGATGAGTACATTAAAGATAAAAGATTTGACAGTAAGATTGTTGAAAACTTTTTAAGTGATGCAGAATTGGACATATTCGACCAAGCGAGTAAAAGTGAACATATACACTATGTACATGACACTAGTGCACCAGAACATGTGCCTACAGTAGCACACTATAATATTTTTGCTGATTTTTACAACAACCCTGCATGGAGTCATCTAGTAGAAATTATGCAACCAAAATTACAAGCACATTTTGGTGATGACATTATGGCAAGTCATATACATGTATTAGATAGTAAATTTCCATATGGAGTACACAATGATGCTGAACAAACAAGTTTAGAAATAGCACCAGATCCAGCTTGGACACTAATTATTCCCTTGGAGGATTATAACAGCAAGACATATGTATTCAATGAACGTAGCCCATATAAGAATCCAATCGAGATGGCAGAAAAATTAGGAATCGATCCATATGAAACTCCAGCAGTTGACGAAGAGACATGGGAAAAAGATTTTAAACCATTTACAGGCTTTAATGTACTACAATATCTAACTGTAGAAACTACATTCAAATGGAAGAAAGGTAGTTGTTTTGCCGCAGACAGATTTAAGTATCATTGCAGTGATAACTACTTTAATCACGGACTAGACGGAAAACGTGCAATTATAATTTGGACATCTAGAAAGAACTAACATGCTCAACACAGATTTAGTATTTTTTACAGGTGTTCCTGGATCCCGTTGGAGCGGCATCGCACAACGTATTAAACAAAATCCTATATATAACAGTACTGATAGAGCTCCTCATCGTGTATACACACACGGAGATTTTAATGGACACTGTGATAGTTATTTTGGCACAGGAATGGAGTTTGACACTAATTTAGATTACAGCAATCTAACAGCACCTTTTGAAAGTGTGTCAGGAACGCTACTATTAATGAGTCACGAGTGGCCCTACTACTTTGATCAGATCATTGAACGCTATCCACATGCACAGATTCAATTGGTATACAGACCAAACGATGCAAGTTTAGAATGGTGGCTACAAGCAGGCGGGTTTGATATTACATATCCAAACTACGATTGGTATGTTAATGAAGATGGTATGCGAAAACAAATTGCACAACAAAACAAATTAATACTTGACTTTGCACATAAAAATGTGCTACAATGGAAGCAAGATGAGAAACATAGTGATATATTTCTTGCGACTTATAGAAACAAAGAACTTCATGAATCATAAAATATTGTACAAATTAGAACAGCTAATACATACTAGCCCACAGTTACTACGTCAACCTAAAACATTAAGACAAGCTATACAAGGCACGTTTGATGTAGAGATTGAAGATGTAGACTATAACACCATAGGTGAGTTGGTCGATCGTATTGACGACAAAGTATTAGACAACTACTTCCGCAATCATTGGCAAGGCGAAATGAAAAAGTACAAGTACAGTGGACTTAAACTAATTGACGAAGTAAACAGTTTAAATCCAAGACGTGTACTAGATATTGGTTGCGGCTATCACGAGTTTAAAGGTAAGATTGATAACTTAACTGGCATTGATCCTTATAATACAAATGCAGATCACGAAGTAAAATTACTAGACTATAGCCCAACAGAAAAGTTTGATGCTACACTAGCATTAGGCTCGATTAACTTTGGCAGTACTGACAAAATATTTGCAGAACTAGAACATGCTGTGAGTTTATGTAACCCTGGCGCTGTAATGTTTTTTAGAGCAAACCCAGGATTACCACATGAAAACGAACCAGATAGACCTAGAGGCGATCAATCTAAATGGATTAGTTTTTATGCATGGGACAGTAACTTTGTTGTTAACTGTGCCAGTCAACTAGGCGTTGACATTTTAGATATTAGGACGGATACACATAAGAACAGAATGTACTTTGTGTGGCGGACTAAATAAGTACATAGTTATTACTAACGCTCTGATCAAAAAGAAGTTCAGTAATAATATTCCCCTAAAATTATATAGGTAAAGGCATAGTCTAACTATGCCTACTTTAGATTCTTAAAAGGAGTTAGCATGATTAAAAATCTAATTTTTGGTGCAGTTGCATCACTTTTCACAGTATCAGCGGCAATGGCCGACTATACTCTTATCGTTCCACAGGCACCCGGTAAAGGTACTAGTGTATGGGGCGAAATTATTGCAAAGAACTTAGAAAAGTTCATTGGTGAACCAGTAGTGGTTCGTCACATTCCGGGTGCAAGAGATATTCCTGGATTCAATAAATTCCATAACCAACTACGTTTTGACGACAAAACAATTATGGTTGCACATGGCGGTAATGGTGTGTCATATCTACTAGATGATGTTGACTACAACTATTACGACTATGAATTAATTGGTTCAATGAACAATGATATTGTTCTTGGTAAGCATGAAGGTGCAAGTGAAAAAGAAGACCATTGGACAATCGCAGGTGGATCAGGTTTCGAACCAGATGCGGCGGCAGTTGCAATGTTAGTCTGTGGTCCACAAGGTGATAACACAGTAGCTGAATATCTTGCTTGTTGGAGAGAACGTGTAACTTGGGTAAACGGCGTATCAGGCGGTGAAAAACGTCTTGGTTTTAAAAACGGCGAATTCGATGTAGCACGTGAATCACCAGCGGCATGGAAACGTTTCTACGAAGGTATCGAAGGTAATGAACTATGGTTCACACATGGTATCTTAGACTTAGAAAACAATGTACAAATGGCAGATCCAAACTTTCCAAACACACAATTTGAAGATGTATACGAGTCACTATGGGGCGAAAGACCATCAGGTGATTTATATCAAGCATATAAATTAACTCGTAACTGGCGTGATGCTATCCAAAAATCACTTTGGATGAACAAAGGTAACCCAAATGCAGCAAAAGTTAAAGCGGCTGTAACTGAAATGATTAATGATCCAGTTGCAAGTGCAGAGATTTATGCTAAGACTGGTGTTTACCCTTGGATCCAAGATGGACCAGCATTGTTAGCAGCTCTAAAATCTTTGATTACAGAGAAAGCTCTTAGAGATGCAGTTACATGGAATCAAGAAGCATACGGCTTCCCATCAATTTTTAAGCCAGAATTACTCAAGTAAGAAGGACTAAACTATGGAATATGTTATCTGGGCACTAATTGGCACCTTATACGGAATGCTAGTGGGTATTATACCAATTGCTGGTGTAACTACCGCCCTGATAACTGTCTTTAGCATGGGAGCATATTTTATGACTGACCCTTATTTGGGGTTGGTCTTTCTAACTGCTATAGTTGCAAGTTGTGCTAGTGCTGACAGTTATACAAGTATCTTAACTGGTATACCGGGTGCAAGCACAACGGCAGCTTGTGTTATTGATGGTTACCCAATGGCAAAGAAAGGACAAGCGGCAAGAGCAATGGGAATTGCTATTACTGATTCAACATTTAACGGTGTTGTATTTGCGGCACTAACTTTCTTTTTACTTCCATATTATGGGGAAGTTATTGTATTATTCGGACGTCCAGAGTTTTTGGGCTTCATGACAATGGCACTAGCCTGTGTAGGCTTTGTAGCCAGTAAAAATGTATTCTTAAGTATCTGTGCAATCATATTTGGATTATGTGTAGGTATGGTAGGAGAAGATGTAGTAAGTAATCCTAGATTAACATTTGGTTGGGAATATTTACAAAACGGAATCGGAATGGTCGTACTATTGTCAGGCTTATTTGGAGTTCCGGAACTATTAGACGGATTTAGAAGAAAACTAAAGTCAGCGGCACCTCCAATGGAAGGAAACTACTTTGATGGACTAAAGCAAGGCTTTGGTGATTGTAGACGACATTGGAAAGATATGTGCAGAGGCGGACTAATTGGATTTGTTACTGGACTACTACCAGGTGTAGGTGGAGCAGTAGGCGACTTTTTAGCATACGGTGCAACCAAAGCTGCACACAAAGAGAAAGACCAAGAAGTACCTTTTGGCGAAGGTAATCCTGTAGGATTATTAGGTTGCGAAGGAGCAAACAATGCACAAAAAGTATCTAGTATGATACCTGCTTGTTTGTTTGGAATACCTGCGGCTCCATTTGCGGCAATGGTTATGGCAATCTGTATGTACTTCGGTATGGAAATTGGTACACCAGATTTATTAAATGATTTAAACTTTACAAACAGCCTAGCATTTGGATATATTTTTGGAACAATAGGTGTAGCATTACTGAGTATATTCTTATACAAGTGGATTTTAAAAATATTAGAAGTACCTTTTTGGATTTATGCAACACTCATTCTAATAGTTATAGTATGGGCAAACATGCAATACACTGGTGGATGGGAAGACTTTGCTTTACTTGCTATACTAAGTGCAATTGGTGTAGTATGCAAACATTTTAATATTAGTAGACCAGCAATCCTAGTTGCATATGTTGTAGCATTTAAAATCGATGAATATTTTTGGGGTACGCTACAATTATATGGATATAAACAATGGAAACCAGGACTAACTTCTATGGAAGGATTTAGATGGACTGAACTATTCAACATTTATAATCATCCTATATTCTTAATTTGTATTATAATCGCAGTAGGAATTTTTGTAAATAGCTTAGTACGAAAAGATAAAGGACTCGATTATACATGAGACACAACACAGATTGGAATAAGGAATTAAAAGATCCTGAGCAATACACAAGTAATTGGGATTGGACAGTAGCACATAGCGAATATCATTTCGATAATAGTATACAAGATAAGTCGGGAGATTGGTTTGATGTATTAGGACGGTTTGATAATCCTAAACAGTGGCTAGCAGAAAGAGATGCACTAGTAGAAGCAAGTAAACCTGTCAATTGGGCAACACGAAAATACTTTGGAGACACTGATGATGAATCTCCTATGCTAGCACAAGAAGAATACGATATTGAACAGGGTGGTGGCAATCCAAAAGATTTAATGTTGACAAATATTGTTGACGACTGGAGTAAGCTACCCACACTGTATAACATGATGGATTACTTTGGACTAGAAGTAGGTGGTGTTAGTGGTGCAAAAAAACGTGCTCATGTACAACTAACAGGGCAGATGTTTAATCTACACATTGACAAACTTTGGGATCGTTGTATCGAAGATCCTGAACGTGTAGCTCGTATTACTATTATGTTAGATGATTGGCAACCAGGACAATTTTATATGTATGGTAACTATGTTTATAGTCACTGGAGTGCAGGTGAAGCACATATTTTTGACTGGGCAAATGTGCCTCATGCAACTGCTAATGCAAGTAATACACCACGGGCAACACTACAAGTAACTGGATTAAAAACAGACAAGACTAGATATATCCTCAACAACGCAACACCAGACAAAGTATATAAACTTGCCTAAACTTATTATACTTACCGGACCACAAGGTAGCGGTAATCATTTATATAGCAAAATACTTGCACTAAATCCACAAGTATATGGCTGGAAAGAACTACTTGATCAATATTGGATTGGACACGATAAAGAACCATTTGCTGATTATTGGACCAGTCCCGAACTTCTTGCTAATTTCGATTGGAACCAGTCGGAGTTTTTCGTAACAAGTATTAGTTGTCCTTATGCACTCAATGGTGAATATACTGTACCCGATTATAAAAGTTTTATTGAATATGCAAGTGATTATGCAGAAATACAGATTGCAATAATTGCAAGAGATAAAACTATTGTAGAAACACAACAACAACGTGTAAGAGGAAAAATAACACTGCCTGACTTTTATGATAATATGAACTTGTTAACACAATACCCTCATGTATTTTTAAGTCAAGAAGCATTAAAAATGTACGGAGCACATTATTTAAACAGTGTAGAAAAACAGCTAGGGTTGACGCCTAGTATAATTACTACACAACACAAAGACATCTTCATAGACGATGCAAACAACAAGTATATAAAAACTATACAAGAACAACCGTTAGACCGTATAACCCAAAAGGCAAGTAGCAAGTGGAAGTAAATCACGTTACCATAATTAAATATGCTAGTGCTATTACAATTTTAATTGCAATGGTATTGCACACTATAGGCGCAACGCCATGGAATGCTTATGTACAATTATTAGGAGCAACCGGCTGGTGTTATGTTGGTTACAAATGGAATGAAAAAGCTATTATACTCAACTTTCTTCCTCAGTTCTTTATTATTATTCCGCTTCTTGTATACACCTATATACTAATAGGAAACTAAATGCAGTTAAGTTTAAGTTATATATGTGATAGACCATACAACATCTATCAAAGCTACGAAAAGCTAAAGCCTCATTACGATATGAGTGTACACATGGACTTTATGGATGGACACTTTGTTCC
>Ga0181395_1000685_pt1 | contig 14059 bp, 10 predicted proteins | sample 18SPOviralmetaG_FD_130124 | JGI IMG/M metagenome (GOLD analysis project Ga0181395, IMG submission 130124) | Marine viral communities from the oligotrophic San Pedro Time Series (SPOT) site, San Pedro Channel, CA, USA - 18 SPOT_SRF_2010-12-16 | ecosystem: Environmental > Aquatic > Marine > Strait...
AACAGTAAGGATCATAGGGACTGGGAGTTTGGCTTTAACAAAGCCTACTTCAAAAACAAGGAGCAAGTACTTGACAAAGAGTCTCGAAGAAGAAGCTAAAAAGTTTGCTAAACAAAAACGTAAACCTTCGACTGTCAAGGAGTTATCACCTAGATTATATTTAGCAGGTCAAGCTATGGGTGGTTTTATTGCAGCAGGTAGACAGACTTGGCGAATGGAAGAGATTAAAAAGGCATCGTTTGATTGGGCAGACTATATGTTAGATGATGATATATAAAAAAAAGAGGGGGCGTTTAGCCCCCTTTTGTTTAACCCCCAAATCTTTGCATCTGTGTTGAAAGATCTTGTAAATCTTCCTGCGTCTCTAAAAACCTCTCTAATATAAATAATTCTTCGTACTCTAACTCATCAAAGTCATCTAAATTTAATTCTTTTAGACCTTTTGAAATATCTTTTTTATCATATTTATCAGCTATTTCAAACTGTTGGTTTGTAACATCATCAGGTCCAGAAGATTGAAGTCTTAAAAAAGATTTAGATAATTCTTTTGTTCTAGGTAAAACTTCTCTACGCCAATGCCCAAGTTTTTCTTCTTGAGGTAAACTTTCAAACCAAGTAGACTCTAACAGTAAACTAGACTCAGCTTCAATTATATCGTGAAAGATACCGTGATAAGTATTAGCTGCAGCTGGAGCTAGGTCTTTTACTTTTTTGTCTAAGTCTAGTGTAAAGTCTCTTAAACCCATTCTAGCCATAACTCTTTTAGTATCAGTCAGATTAATAGTTCTTGCACCTAACATTTTTGTAGTCTGTATATCAGCTTTACCACCTGCAGCAGTTTGTTTAGGTTCTGCTAAACGTTCTCCTGTAAATAAAGGTATAATATTATCTATGTATCTAAATGCATTATTAACAAGTTTATTGTTTTGTTTTCTATCTATAGGAGCTGCGTCTGGTCCTGCAGCAATTCCAACTATAATATTTAAAGGCTCAATAGGTCTAAGTATTGGATTTACAAATTGACTTGCAAGAGTTGTTCCAGCAATTTCTGCACCTTTAATCATGTCACGTCTTTCAGGATCAATCATAAATTTTATAGCTTCTAGTGTATCTCTCTGAGCTGTATCTAAGTTTCTTAATAAACCAGAGGCACCAAAATCTTCAGAAAACTGACCAAACATGGTCATTGCCTGTTGACTCTCACCCATACGACTTAATGCAAGTATTCTAGCACCCATTCTATAGGCTGATACTGGAAAGTCGTATTTTTGATCTAACAGCTGTCCTGACATTGGATCTATTGCAGTATACACAGGAAGTCCTTCTTTAACGTTTTCTATTTCTTGATTAGAAAGTGTATAAAGAATACCTGCATTGACTAAACTCCTAGAAAATGCTTCACCTTTTGCCATACTATCATAGTATCCAGCTCCTCTTAACACCATGTTTAGACCAGGAGTATTCTTTCCCATAAAAGCTATAGTGTTATTAAAAAATCTACTAAAAGGTATAGCCATACCTAAAATAGGAAAGTTTCTAGCGTCTTCTAAATAACCTGCTAGTGTACCTATTGTACCTCTTCCTTTATAAGACTTAGAAAAGATAGCTTCTAAAGTATCGTCAACTGCACTGGCTTCAATATTACGATACTCTTTAGTAGCCATATACTTGGCAGCATCGGGTGATCTATAAAATTCATTCCAACCTTTACCTGTAGCCATCCTAAGTTTTTTATCCATTTGAAATAAAAATTCTTGAGACTTTGTGTAAAGATCTTGAGCTTGTAAGAGAGTTAACTTTTGTATAAAATCAATCTTTGCATCAGTCTTCATACCTAAAAGTTTTTGATCAGCACTAAACTTACCATCTGTCAATAACCTATTAGTTCCTTCTACACCTCCAGGAAGAATACTATTTAATTTTTCTAGGGCATTTGAGTTTCTTTGTAAAGCAGATTCAAAAGCTGTATAAGTCATATCAGGATCGAATAAAAAAGAAACTCTTTGTGCATTTGCTTTTATTAAGTTTGTAGCTAACTGCTGTGTTTTAGCACCTTTTTCTACATTACCTAAAAGTTTTTGTATAGTACCCCTTCCTGCTAGTAACAAAGATAGAGTTATGTCAGATACACTTTGTAATGCTGTATTAGCGCCCCAACCAATAACATTAAGAGCACTTGTAGATGGATGAGAAACTAAAAGTCTAATTAATCTGTTTTGATTTTTTGTAAACGACTCAGATACTATACTTGGTTCTTTAGACTTCTTTTTAGTTTTTACAAAACCTGCATCTATGGCAGACTCATATAGATCTTTTAACTCTAGATCACTTATTGATAAACCTAGTTGTTTTGCTGACTGACCTGCTGCCCCAAGGGTTGCACCTGCTTCAGATAATTTAAATGCAAGTATATCTCCAATATCTTTACCAGTAACTTTATTACGAGGTATTATTTTACCATCATCACCTCTTATAGTAATTTTATTACCTATGGCTTTTTCTATAGATTTTAAATAGGTTCTAGCTTCTTTATCACCTACATCTGCGATTATATCAGCCATCCAGTTAGTAAAACGATCACCCTCAAAACGTTTTGCCCAAACGAAACCTTTTTCATATGCTATTTGTGTCATACCTTTAAAAACAACTTTGTCGTCTTTAGTATGACCTAGCAATAATGTTTTTGCAAAATCTGCTGAAAAAGGTGTATCCCCTTTTTGTAAATTCATATTTTTTGCAAGTGTATACCCACCTTCTACTTTAGATTTCCACTCTGGTCCTATAGGTACAATATCTTGCTCTAGATATTTTCCTATTGCTTTAGATGCTTCAGAAAGAAAACCTTCAGACTCTGGTTCAGGTAACTCTACAGTTTGTACTGCAGTGTCTGATTTACCACGCCTTGCAATAAAGCCTACCTGTAATCCACCAAGAACTATACCACCAAGTGCAGCTATACCAACTGACCAATAGCTTATATCTTCTTGTGCATCAACATCAACAAGACCATCCTGATATAGATACTCCATACCAGTGCCTATTGCAGCATCTACAGATGCAACAGTAACTACCTCAGCAATTGCTGACTTAGTTAGTAAGCGTTGTTTAGCAGTTTTACCTAAAGTTTGTTGTGCATAGTCGTTTATTTTTTGTTTACTTACTTTACGTGCAGTTTCTAAACCATCAGCAAATATTTTTCTACTAACTGTTTTCTCTAGTTGTTTAGTAGGCTGCTTCTTCATTCCATCTAGTGCAGCTCGTTTAGCTACTTCTGTACCAACACGAATAGAGCCACCTGCTGCAGCTCTACCTAAAAATCCAGCTAATAGATTTGATGGGTCAAGTATAGCACTTCTTATAAAATCTACAGTACCTTCTACTTTTTCACCAAAGTCAGTTTCTTTACTATATAAAGGTGCCATATTTTCATAAAGCTTGTAAGCAGCCGCTGCCCTTGCAGTTTTATCAGGATTATCCTGTATATTATTTATGTAGTCCATCTCTGACAGACCACGTACAGTATTTCCTACAGACACACCTCTACGATTGTTGAGATACATATCTACAACATCTTCTCTTGATCTATCTTTTACAGACTGAGTTCCATACCGATCTAACATAAACTCTTCAACAAAGGGGTATATAGAGTCATCTACCATATCGTCTTGAGAATATGTTCCAGCTTCAGGTAGTAAACCTTCCACTGTTGTCGGCTCAGAATTAGGAAACATAACCTGCATACCAGTCTTTGCAGAATACTTTTCAGCTAACTCTTCATCTGTTAGATCTACATATTGAGGGTAATTATCCCTTAGATCTTGTATAGTAACTTGCATTATCTAATAACCTTAATCTAAATCAGGAAATAGGTTAGGCAAACTTGATAAAAATGGATTACCTTCCCACCCGACAAAATCCATTGGATAACGTTCTGTAAGTTGGTCAAAAGACTCTTTAGTATACCCAACTGTTTGTATTAATCTTTGTAAGGCAACATCGGAACCAATCCCACCATCTCTAACTTTTAATACATTTGATTGTAAGTTTATTAAATCTCTATTTTCTTGTTCAGTTAATGTTCCCGCTGTTTTTTTACTGAGTAAATTATCTCTCATTAATGTTGCTAAAGGCATTACTTGAGTTTCAACTTTTTTAACCATCTCTTTATTGTAAGCATCTCTATTTTTAATGTTTATATTCATACCTGGTTTTGGATTAACAAACAGTGTCTGTTGAATTTCAGTTGGAGCAGAAACTATTTCCCTAGCAATTTTTTCGTAGTTATTTCTACCTTCTTTTCCAGAAAAATCTGTCCCTGTAATTCTCTCCATAAAATCTATTTTTTCTTGTTGAGGTGCATTAGATGTTATAATATTCATCATGTTAGGTATCATAGAATATGTTATAGTTAAACCTTGCTTTGCTCGTTCTGCTATAAAATCTTCTACAAAAGAAGCAGCAAAAGGATCTTCTAGTATAGGTTTAAAAAACTCTAAATCTTCTGTAGTTAATTCAGAATTTAAAAGATTTTTACGTAAGTTCATACTTGAGTTTACAGCTTTAAGGTATTTATCACTTGTTCTAGACTTAGCTTTATTTCCTTCATACTGCAAGCTTAATGCAAACAATTTATCCTGTCTTTCTACAGCCTGATCATCTTCTTTTTCTTTCTTTTCTAACATCTCGTCAATGTAATCATTAAATCCTATAGAACTAAATCCCATTGTTATGCCCTCGCCATTAGACCAGTTTTAACTGGTTCTTTTTCTTCAATCTCTGGTTTTGTTTCTTCTATAGGTTCTGGAGCAGGAATTTCACCTTGTTCTTTTTCTAACTCTTTTAACATCTTATTAGCACGAGCTACATCACGTCCATAAGATAAGTTTTTATCAACCTCTTTGTTTTCAAAACCTTCTTCATAGTCTATCTTAGCTACTTCAGCAAAACCTTTTATATACTCGTGAAGCACAGGTGCAATAACAAGGCTTACATCAACACTGTGTATACCTTCCATAACAGCACCACGAAGCATTCCTTCTACAAGTGTTACCAAGTCTACCCCAAACTCTAAAAAATATAATGCATCTTCCATAGCACCATCAGCAGAAAGATTATATATATGTGCATCAAGAGCTTCTATAGGATCAACTATTTCTGGAGGTCTTTCATAAGCTTGACCTTTAGGCTCTGCAGTTAAAGACTGTCCTGGTATAGCTCTTTCAAATGTTAACATTACGTAAGACCTCCATCTTTATTAGCCTTCACGCTTTGTGCTCGTTCTAGCATACTTTTATTATTTTCTCTAACTTCTTTCATTCTATCTAACAATCTTTGACTTGTAGATTTTTTATTGGTATTTGATCCAACTTGTTCAACAGTAGACGGCCTTGCAAGACCCTGCATTTTTTTAGGGTCTACTAAAGCTTGCTTGGGAGTTAAACCCATTTCAACAGCTTTTATAATATTTTTATAGTTTTGTTTATAGTACATTTTTTACCTCTAACCTAGAAAACTTAGTATACCATCTGGACTTGTACCAAATAAAAATCTTGCAGCTAATTTTGTATTAGAAGCATCTTTAGCTTCTTTAAGTTGCATTCTTGCAGCCGATAACTCTTTATCACCAAGAATAATTCTTAATGATCTGTCCATAGCAGCTTCGTCAGAAGCAAACGCAAAGTTCATAATATCACGTTCACGATGCCAAATTTCATCTAAATTTTTAGCACTTAGCGCATTTAAAGTTTTAGCCATATTCATATTGCTTTCATTCTGTGCAGCAGTATTAACTGTAGCTAAATTCTGTCTCCACTGGGCATTAGCTTGAGCTACGACAAGACCGTTTTGCGCATTAAACAAATCTCTCTGTTGCTGTACTTCACCATTAAATTGACGTAATGCATTTACAGCATTTACATTAAATTGGTTCATAGCATTTTCTTGCGCCGAATTAAATTGACCTACTTGCGTAGATAAACTAGCAAAAAATTGATTTGTCTGATTTTCACTTGTAGCATTAAACTGTGTAGCTGCATTTTCTACAGCTTGGTCTGTAAATAATGCTTGAATATTTTGTTGTGCTTTAAATAATTCAGTTTGCTGTTCATTAGATAAATTAGTCATATCCATCTGTAAAAAACTCTGTGCATTTTGTACAGCAGCTTGTTGACGGTTGCTCAGATTAGCCATATCTAGATTAGCTAGTGCAGCAGCCTCAGCTAAAACTTTAGCTTGTTTATTAGAAACGTTAGTCAATTCCATAGTGTTTGCTGCACGAGAATTTTCTAAGGCTATCTGTTGTTCAGCAGTAAAATTCATATTAGCAATATCTGCTAGTTTAGATGCATTTTGAACACGAGATTGAAATGCTTGATCAAACTCCATTCCCATAAACTGTGCTCTTTGTTGTGCAGAAAGCATAGCACGTTGTTGTCTATTTGACAAGTTCTGACCTTCAAACTGTGCTTGAGTTTGTGCATCTATTTGAGCTATAGGTAGTGCAGCCTCCATTGCAGCTTGTATAATAGCCTGACCTGCCATTGAAGATGCACCTAAACCACGAGCAGCCATCTGTGCTGTAGCTAATCTCATAGCTCCTGCAGCCCAAGAAGGTGTATTACCACCCTCAAACTGAGCCATAAGTCCTTCTAACTGACCTGCAACCGTAGCCTTTTTACTTGGTGTAGCTTCAGCATGTTGTTTTGCTTCAGTAAATGCAGCAGCAGTCTGTGCGTTAGCAACACCAGATATTATTTCACTTTCACCTGTAACAGGATCAGTCTGTAGTTTTCTAGCTTCTGGTCCGTCTACTTTAATTGCTGTACCTTGAGCTACCTCAACACCTGATACAGAAGTTCCTACCTGCTGTGCAGCATCTACTTGTGCCTGTGTACCTAAAGTTCCTGTAACAGGAGTTACAGCACCAGTTAAAGTTTGTATTCCTGGTGTTACTGTTGCAGGAGTCATTGTTGTAACAGGAGACACTTTGGGTAGACCTGCTTGAGTAACATTAGTTACTTTAGCAGCTTCTTTTACAGGAGCTAAGTCTATAGTTTTACCTGCAGTACTGCCTATAAAGTCAGCTGTTTCAGGTTGAATTTGAGCTATATTTGCTTGCATTGGTTGCATAGTTTGAGTAATCAAATTTTGCTGCATCTTTTGAAATTGTTCAAGAGATGTTCCATCTACAGGAGTTTCTTTGTAAAGAGTAGAACCAACAGCAGGATTAACGTTGGATGCAGCATTAACGGAAGGTAAGTTAGCACCGCTAACATCAGTACCATCGTCTGCACCCATTCGCATTGGCGACATAGATGCCATAGCCTGTCTATATTTACCCATACGAGCAGCTAATGCAGGACTAGAGTTTAAAAAGTTTTCTAGTTGAGAAGACGGTCCATCAAACCCTAAGAATTTTCTAGCTAGTTGTACATCTCCACCTTCTGACATTGTTGTAACAACTTTTGTATATCCAGGCGGTACATACTGTAAAGGAGTACCATTTGCATCTACACTAATCATCATAGTTTGACCTGTTTGTAAATTTTTATATTGCACTTGTCCACCATAACCCCCTTGTGATTGACTTATAAGATTAGGCATAGTAGTTCCAGTATAGTTATCATAAACAGTAGTAGTTGCTGGTATTGCAGAAAGTGTTGAAGTCCCTGTTAAGGGGGTACTTATAGTTCCTGCAGTTGCAGATCCTGTTGTAGGATAAACACCTGCCACTGTTTGAAAAGGTGTAGTTTCCGTTGTAACAGCTTTAGGGGTTTGTACAAATGGTTGAGCAAAACCACCTGTTTTAGTAGTAGTGCTATCTCCAATAGGTTGCCCTCCACCTGTAGCTACAGGGGGTTGAGCAATTGGTGGAGGTGTTGAAGCTTGAGGTGGTGGAGGTGCAGTTGAAGCATCTTCAGGTGTAGATGGCTTAGGTTCAGCTATAGTTCCCCCTGTTTGACGAGTTACTTCATCTACAAAATCTTCATATGTAGCAAACTTAGCGTCATCTGGAAAAGTAAAATTAGTTTTAAACGCATTAAAATCCATAGGTTCAGCTGTAGCATCACTAGGTATAAAAGGTAAAGACCAAGGTACATTTCCGTCTACCATTAAATTTTGATCTTTGGCTTTTTGAGTCCATCCATTTACTATGTTAGATAGTTGCTTACGATTACTTACGTAGCTAGCGTATATTTTTTGATAAGCTTCCTCTGTCGTATTAATGTTTGGATTGTTTTCAACCATGTAACGTAATCCGTATTCAGTAACACGAGTAGTACGTTGAGAAGCTGCTAATGCTAGATTAAGTTTATTACTTTCGTCTCTGTAACTTTGTTTAATAGAGGCAGCATCTCCCGATGCAATTTCAATACCACCTGGACCTAGTAAAGTTGATTGCCCATCTAGACCACCTATCATTCTGTAAGAACCTTGACCTAATCTTACGTTTTTAGTAGTTATAAAATGGTTATAGTCTGAATCTGTTTCAAAATCATCACGGGTACGATTATCATTTATATACTTATTATACTCTAGTGCCTGAGAACGTTGTCTAGAAGCTTCAAACACACCTTCTGAACCTGCACCTGTATAACTAATAGTACCATCTGCATATTTAACACCAAAAGAAGTTACAACGTTTTTACCATCTGCATCTTGAACAATATTACCATCTGCGTCACGTTCAAACTCTACGTGCATTGTAGGAACGTCAATAGTACCTGAAGTAATAACTGCCTCATTTTGAGGAGAAGTTGATGGTGAATCAGGTGTAACATCTACACTAGATGGTGTAGTCTCTGTGACACTGTCTGCAGGAGCAGGTTGTGGTTCTGGTGTAGGTTCTGGAGATACAGGAGTGTAGTCTGCACCTAGTCCATGACGTTCTTCAAATGTACTACCTGCCTCATGGTCATAGACTTTACCTGTAGGTGCAAGAAGAGTTCCATCACCTCGGTCTTCCCAACCAAATTTATCCATAAGTACTTTTTCTGTTTGACTTAGTTCTGCCATGTCTTATCCCTTATTTACCCATTGTCATCCACACTGCACCTGCAATAAATGTCAGCAGTGCGACAGTGGTTAATTTAACTACAGTTGACCAGACAGACTTACGTGTGTCTCTCCATGCCTCCAGTAAACTTCTCATTTCTATAATATCTCTAGCAGCATCATCATCAAGTAACCCAATAGAACGTAGTGCTTCTTTAGCACCACGCCTAGCTGCGTTGTCTAGCATTGATTCTATTTCTTCTGGAGTCAGTTTGATGTCAGCCATATTAAATTATCTATGGCTTATGTTTTCTTAGACAGCAATTTTATTTGCTCCTTCGAAGGCCAGTCATCTTCTTTTAGATGAGGCCAGTTAGAATGTGTTGGTAAATCTCTTAGTGTCTGACGATAAGTTTTTTGTTCAGCAGTCATAGTAAGATCACTTACAGACCACCAATCTGTTAACTCTAAAAAATGATTTCGTCTTTCCCTTGCTGCCTCTGTAATAATTTCAAGCTCTCTAGCTTCTTCATTTTTTATTTGTTGTTCTACAGTTACAGTATTACCATCCTCATCCGTATATTCTTTAAACATATCTACAATGGTCCATTTAGTGACCCATTGACCGTCTGAATTTTTTTCAGCACCGTCAATTACAGCCACTTTATACTTATCTGTTTTTGGGGCAAATTCATAATGTACAGGGTCTAGATTTAATGTATTTTCTATATCACTATTCCAAGCATTAGGTAGTGACATATTTGAAAAGTGTCTACGCCACTCTCCTTGAGATTTAATCTCACCAGTTTTTCTTTCACGATAATCGCTCATTAGTTTAATCCTTTAAAAAAGTTTATTCTACGATATAATTTGAGAACTATTTGAACTAGCTCTACTATTAGTGTTATAAACACCTGATCTTATGCCCCAACTACTACCTATAAAATTACTTGCTGCTGTATTATTTTTATACGCAGAAGTACCAAAATTAGGTGTATATAAACTAGCTCCACTAACAGTTGACCAAGAAAGATTACTACTAGGGTAAGGTCCATTTGAAGTAATTGATAGATCACCAAAATTACCTGTTAAAGAACCGTCACTTGGATACTTTATTAAAAAAGGTTGAGTGCCTGAAGAGGGTGTCATTGTACCAGTATGTATATAAATATTATCATTGCTATCTACTTGTAATGATGTAGAAAAATAACCTGTATCTGCACCGCCTGAACAATGATCACAAAAATCATAGGCATTAGAACCACTAGCTCCACTATAACTAAATGTACGGCTCCATTCATAAGTGCCAGAAGAATTATACTTCCATAAAACTAATTGACCGTCATTAACATTAAAAATTATATAATAATTTTCTTGAGAGTCAATAACAGAATCCCACACTCTTTTATCATCACTTGTACTTATACCAGTTATTTCATTAAACGCAGACTGCACTGTTTTTCCTGAACTAGTAATTTTTAACCTTAAATAGTAAATTCCCCTATAATAACTATAATTTACAAGCCATGCTGCAAATACCCATTTATCTCCATTAGCGTCTGCAACAGGACTAATAGTTATCGTATTTCCACTGTACCTATTACCACCAGACAAACCAGTTCCCCCTGGAGTTACTGGATATTGCATGTTTGAGTTATAAGTCATTATTCCATTAGTAGAATCCCATCTAGCAGAACACACAAAAGGGAAAGCACTATAATAATTAGGTGGGCCTGAATTAGCAACAGCACCTGCCCAATATACATGATCATCATCATTATCTACAACTATACAATGTACTGCTGAATCGTGACGAAAGCTGCTGCTACCTACTTGATGACATCCTGCTTGATGGTTGTTGTAAATATTAGTTAATCTAGTACTTCCTTTAATTAAAGCACCTATATATGAATAGTACTGATCATAGCCTTGTAACCAAACATCGCCATTTTCCCTAACAGAACTAGTTGTATTACAATAATATGGAGCACTACCAGCTCCTACAGGATAAAGTCTGTTACTGTAACTAGAACTAGACTGACCGTTAGAAAACGCAGAATGTCCACAAGCATAGTAATTATAATTAGAATCAAAAAATAAATTATTTTGTGTTAAATTTGTGTTATATCTATATAATTTATATTCAGTATAGCCATACGGACCTGGGCCAAAACCGTCAATATGTAATTTAGTTTCATTATCAAATAATTGACAGTTTTTATAGCCGTACTGGCAATCTGCATAACTGTTGGAATAAGGTATATGATTATGACATGTTACTCGATCAGTAATAGTAGGTGTAGCACCGTCTTGAACTTTTTTTAAGATCATCACATCACGACTGTCATTAATAACAGTCGCAACAGAGTATATATTACCACTACTGTCAACATCTAATCCACCAGGAATTATATTACCATTTCCAGTATTGTTAGCAGATGTTTTAACATACCAATAACTATCACTACCCCCTGCCCCTGCCGCAGCTAACATCATAAGTTTATTACTTATCATTATACAACTTTCAGTTTACTTTAAAAATTATTATTAACTACTCTTCAGTAGAATCTGACTCTTCTTCAAGTGACTCATTTAACATACTCATAAATGCATTTTTACCTACATTAAGTTGATCAAGGTTAAACTGTGTTGATCCTATCTTTCTGTCTAAATCAGTAAGGTGATTGATGATTATTTTTTGTTGATCTGTTAGTTGATCTTCAGTATACTCTTTATCATTGATTGTAATGGTTTTTGTTTGTTTCTCTACCATTTGATTTCTCCTTTGTTAAGATATTATGCCCAAGGTTATCCTTTGGCTGTTGTTGGTGTTACCATAATTTTCTCCTATGTTAGCATACTTATGCTGCTGCGTCAATAGCTAATGCGCCATACCAAGTTGTTCCACCGTCTCTTGTAATAAAAACAAGTATGTCAGTCTCACCTGATGCGGGGGCATCTGGGGCTGAACCCCCTGCAAAATCTACAGAGTTTGGATATGTTATCGTGTGAGTTCCGCCTGCTGTAAGTTGTAGAGTAAAACCTATTAGATAGCCAGTGCTTACACCATTTACACTAAAAGTAAATGTAGTGTTACCTGAAGTAGTTAAACTAAAACTATTAAACTGCCCTGCGTTTATTGTTGGTGTTGTACCAGATAAAGCAGTATTAAAACCGTAAGATTGTTGTAGGTAGGCATAAGCTAAAACAGATGTAGAATAAGGATCAACATAATAGCCTGAGTTATCTGAGTCAACAAAACGTGGAGCAACTATATCACTGTTGAATGTAGCCTTACCTGCTTCTGACATATCAAGGGTAAGAGCAGTTATAGTTGATCCACCATCGTTTCCTAAAAATTTAATATCTTTATCAGACGCAGAGGATAGCATCCTGAAATCCCCACCGTCATTCTGAAAGAAACCTACAGTTGTTCCTGCATCTTTAAAATAAATTCCCCCACCATCTGCATCTAAAACGATGTTTCCACCAACATCTACAGTAAGATCCGAATCAGTAACAATGCTTGTGTTTAAATATAAACTCTTAAATTCATTACCATTAGCACCAAGATCAATGACATTAGCTGAGGCTTCTGCTCCTGCTTCGGCAGGTAAAATAGCATGGGTTGCAAAAATTAATCCTGCATGGTCTGCCACAGAGCCAGATACAGTCAGGTTATTTCCACCTGTTGTCGTAAGACCACCTGTTCCAGAAAGCAGCACTGATGAATTAAACGTAGCTGCTGAAGAGCTTACTGTAGCAACAGTACTATTACCAATTGTAAGAAGTGTGCTTTGTCCAGAAGCAGAGTTTACTCTCGTTGAACCTGATGGGTTTTGAAGTAAAGCATAGCTAGTTTGACTATCAGTATCTACATGACTAAAACCTGCCCAATCACTATGACCCACATAACCAACATGTGCACGACCTATTATAGCAGAAGCATCTGTATCTTCAGATACAGTAACAGTGCCACCAAATGTAGCTCCTGCATTAAACGTAGCTGCTCCTGCTGCTGACATATCAACGGTGAGGGCAGTAAAAAATGAACTACCATCTTTTCCTTGAAACAATAAGTCTCCATCTGAAATGGGGTTATATATACCAAAATTATTACCACTCTTGTACAAACTGGCAAACTGAGTACCACCATCTTTTAATCGTACATCACCACCATCAACGTCTATATTTAAATCACCCCCTATATCAAAATCTAGATCACCTGCATCAGATATGGTTGACCCATTGATTGTGATGTCATCTACAGTAAGAGTCGTTAGTGTACCTAGTGATGTGATGTTAGTTTGTGCAGCCGTTGTAACTGTACCTGCTGTTGTTGCAGTAGCTGCGTTACCTGTTGTAGAACCAGATGATCCTGACACGTTACCAGTAACGTTACCTGTTACATTTCCAGTTACATTACCTGTAACAGTTCCTGTTGCTGTAATATTTCTAAGACTTGCTACATCTTTGTTTGCATCTACGACTAGAGCCTTAGATGCTGTAACAGTACCTGCTGTAACACCGTCCAATACATCAAGCTCAGTGTCTGAAACACCTGTTGAAATATAGTCAGCTAAATCTCTTGCTCTAGTCATAAGTTAAAGTCCTTTTTTGTGTTATGGTTTTGTAGGCCAGTCAGAATCTTCTAGGTTAGGCCAGTTTTTATGAGTTGGTAGATCACGTAAAGCCTGTCTGTAGGTTTTCATGTTGTCTGCCATAGTGACATCTGACATAGCAGTCCAGTCTGTTTCAACCAGTTTAATATTACGCATACCACGATACTGTTCAGCAATGTTAGCATCTATTGCATCCTGATAAGCTTTCTCGTGCTCTGCTTTAGTAGTCTTCTTACCATCATCATCTGTGGTATCAGCAAACATATCTTTAGCTACGTACTTCTCAACCCAGTTGCCTTTACTGTCTTGCTCTACACCATCACGCACACTTGTTTGATATGCTGTTGTTGTAGCAGCAGGAGATGCTAGCACTGGATCAATATTCATTGCGTCACAGACGTTACTGTTCCACACTTTTGGAAGAGACATATTCTTAAAGGCTG
>Ga0181395_1000686_pt1 | contig 14053 bp, 5 predicted proteins | sample 18SPOviralmetaG_FD_130124 | JGI IMG/M metagenome (GOLD analysis project Ga0181395, IMG submission 130124) | Marine viral communities from the oligotrophic San Pedro Time Series (SPOT) site, San Pedro Channel, CA, USA - 18 SPOT_SRF_2010-12-16 | ecosystem: Environmental > Aquatic > Marine > Strait...
AAGCCTTTTTTCATTATATCAGATTTACTAGTAAAACTAAACTCTTTTAATCCACCGGCTATTTTTCTATATTTAGAAGAGAGCGGAGGTGATATATTTAATAAAGCTGTTGCTGCTTTTTCATATTCTGTTCTTGTCTCTTTGCTTTCGGTATATATTTTAATTGCGGCATCTTTAACACCACTTGCTATTGCGCCATACATACCCATACCTCTCAACAAAGAGTTAGCCATGCCATTAGCCATGTTTATAGTTTTATCATTTGTAACACCTTCGTCGTCTCCAAAAGCTACAGCAAACAAAGCTTGCTGAAGAGCGTTAAACAGAACGTTTTGAGCAAATGTATAATAAACTATTTTAGATATATTAGACTTAGCATCTCCTCTGCCGTTTTTAAGATCAAGAGCAGCTTTTTTTATTATTCTAGCATACTGACTAGGTGTGTTTGCAAACGCTAAAACTAAACGACCTAGTGGACCAGCTTGTTGTTGGCTAATCATGTCAGGTCTTGATGATTGCTGAGAAACCTCTGCTAACTCTCTAAAGTCTTTAAAAGCTTTTTTAATAACTTCTTGCTTTGTGTATAGCAAATTACCGTCAACATCTGTTTGTTTTTCATAGGTTTTAATTCTATTTCTATAAAAAGTAGCACCACCAGAAGCAATAGCAAAACTATCAGCTAATTGAGTGGGTGTAAAACCAAACTTTAATAAACCGTTTATAACACCTCTTACTCCTCCTTTTTTAGCCATATTAGCTATATCGGCTTCGTTAACGTTTATTTTTAATCCACTTCTTCTATCTACTAGAAAATCAGAATTAAATAAATCTTTAAAGTCTTTCCAATATTGAGGTTGATTAGCAAATGCTCTACCCGCTTTAAATATATTATTATCAGATAAGTTTATAAAGTTTGTAGCGGAAAGAGTTTGTAACACGGCTGATCTAGTGTTAAAAAACATAACAGCACCAACAGATCCGTTTAACCAGTCAGAAAGTCTAGCAGTATAACTATCAGTTCCGTAAGTTCTGTTTCTACCTGTTTTCATTCTTAATAGCATGTTTTCAAGAGCTTTTCTGTATTTAATACCATAAGCAGCTTGTAGCTTATTTAAGTTTTGCTCAGAAAAAAGAACATCAACATTTTCTTGCCATTTTTGTAAATATTTAGATCTTTTTGTAGTATTAAGACCTTCTAATAAGTCAGTTGTTATACTACCTGCTAACCAGTTATTTGATGGTTTAGCGTAACCATCTCCTTTGTTTATTTCTATTAATCTGTTTCCAAATTTTATTAGCTCAGGATTTTTATTAAACTCTTGAAGTATAGTTTTAAAATCACTTTTTGATAATCCAGGCACATCCATACCTTGTTTTGTCCATATGTATGCTCTAACTCCTTGTTCTTTTGTAAAACCAGTGTTACCTAGTTCTTTTCTTAAATTCTTTGGAACAATACCAAGTTCTTCTTTTACTATCTTATAGTCTTTTGTTATTGATCTTCTTTCTCTAGTTATAGCATCAACTCCTCTAGCATAAGGATCAATTAAGTTTCTTTTGTAAAAAGCTAAATCAGCATCTCCTTGCTTTCCTTTTCCAACAGTTTTATACAATAAACCTAAAAAGTCTTCTGCACCAGGTGCAATAAAAAAGTCAAACCTTCCTTTGCCTTTACCCATGAGCTGAGCTCTAACTGGTGATATTTCAGCGCTAGAACTAATACCTGTTTTTCTTTCAACTATATCGTTAAACTCTTTGTTTAGATCTATAGATGCTTTAGAAAAGTCTTTAAAGAAGCTCAAATTATGATCTACTATTTCTTGTTGAACGGCTTTTTTCTGTTCAAAGTTTAATTTAAAATAATCGCTTTTATCAAAAAGTCTATTAGAGATGACGTCTCTCATTTCAAAAACGTCAAACTTCTTCATGTCTTTAATATTTCTTTCAATATCTATAGATGCCTTAGCATTTCTAACAGCGTTGTCTACAGCGATAGCATCTTGTAACACCCAAGTTTTAGGGTTTTCTACGTAGTTTTTAAAATCTACCAACTTGTTTTTATTGTTAGTTATAAAAACTTGATTATTTTTTATTTTACTTCTAACTCCAGGCGCTAACAGCCTAAGTATACCAACACTTGTGCTTGCTCCCATAGCGTTGTCTATTGTTTTAGCAAAAGATCTAGGAACTAACATAGCTCTACTTTCTATAAAATCATTTTTATTTAAAAGTATGTTTTCTAAAGCTTTTATACCTATTGACTGCGTTGCCGTATCTAAGTGTTCTAAGTAATACTCGCCTCTACCTGTAACACCACCTACTATTTTAGATAAAGCTTTTTCACCATAATGTATTACCGATGTTGATCCTGCTAGTTGAACCATGTATCTTAAAGCATCTAATCTCTCTTTGCTGCCTTTTGGTTTAGAGTTTACATAATCAATTTTTAAGCTATTAACTAAATTTAAAGCTATAGATCTAGCTTCATTATTTTTATTGTCAGTTGCAGCTTTTTTAATTATTTGTATTTGCTTTTGTTTTGGCTGATCTTTTAGGTTTTTTCTTAATGTTCCATTTCTTGATGTACTTATTGCTTCTATTTTCTTGTTGCCAACTAATTCAATATATTTAGCTAGTAAAGTTTTAGTGTTTTCAGAAAAATTATTACGATTTGATGGAGCATCTAAATACTTGTTAAGTAAATCAGTATGTATTTTGTTTTCATAAAACTCATCTCTAGTTGTTTCTTTTCCGTAAACATCTTGTCCAACTTTTTTATAAACTTTTTTATTAGCGTTTTTTTCTCCTATATAATTATAGTTTGTTAAATCTGCTCTATAATGTCTACCAAGTATGGCTCCAAACAAAGTTCTATTCGAACCTAACTCTGAGGGTATAAATTTAGCAAAACCTTCTTGCTCTATTCTAAAATCTTCAATAGCTTCTAATGAAAACTTTTGCTTACCTTGTGATTTGTCTGATAATTTTACAAATAAATCTTTTGATTGTACATTTAAGCCGTGTTCTTGTGCTATAACGCTTGAAACTACACTATCGTCAAGCATTATTTCAATACCTTTTTTTATAGTATTTTCATCTTTAGCAACTTTCATTAACTCTTTTACTGTTCCAGACTGAATCCCGTTGTATTCTAAAAAGTATTTTAATGCATCTGTGTCAAAAGAAGCTAATCTAGAACTTGTTGCAGATTTAATATCAACTAGTATTTGTTCTATATTTGCATCTACTTTTGGTTTTAATGACTCTATTTTATTTCTAGCAAGCTTATTAGCTAAGTTTTGTGCTACTATTTTTATATTTGCTTTTATAAATTCTACAGAAGAAGTTTCCATGTATTTTCTAACTGAAGATATAGTTTCTGTAGATATTCTACCTCTAAACTGAGGCTTAAGTCTAACAACTCCAGTTTGTGATGTTGATCCTTTACTTCTTCCAGAAGGACTAGATATAGCAAAATCTTTTTCAACAAAAGGCTTAACCTTTTTTCCCATTTTATTCACTGATCCTTCTATAACTTTTGTGCTTTTTGCTTTTGGATCTATAAAAGGTTCGTAAAAATAATCTTTAAACAATTTAGCTTTTAACACAGATCTTCCTCTAACGTCTTTAGAAACAAGCATTTGAAACTCTGTTGGAACCTCACCGGCTTCAGACCTAGCAACGTTAAACTCAGGAAGCGTTTTTATATGTCTTTCTAAATTATTGCCTTTGTCAAAATAGTTTAAAGCTTTTGTTTTATCTGAATAAAACTTAACACCGCCTGTTTCACCTGGTTTTAGTTTTTCACCTGTCTTTGGATTTCCTATAAAGTCAACTTCACTAAAGTTTTTACTTGTTCCAACAACTTTAGCAGCTGGAATTCCAGTTATAATTTGCCCAACATCACCAACAAAGTTTTTTTCTATGTATTCTGGATTTACATTTTCTACAATATCTTTGTCTATCTTTAAAACTCTATCTAATCTTTCTAGCTCTATAGTCTTTAAATCTCTTGTAGGGTCTATGTCTTTTTGAATTCTTTCTTCAACACTTTCTGATTGTGTTATAAGTTTATCAGCAGAATCTGTTCCAGCTATCTCTTTAACAGATCCAGTTTCTCCAGCCTCAACATCTAAGCTTTTAGCTTTGGTTACTTTTAATTTTTCATAAACATCTTGAGCTTTAAATTTAGCAGAACCAAAAGCGTATGTTGAAAACTTTTGAGTGGCATTACCGTCTTTATCTTTTTTAGGGTCGTAAAGCTCTATTATTCTAGGTAAGTAAGTAGCAATAAGCTCTTGCTTGGCTTCCTCTCTATCTATACCACCTTTTCTAGTATCAAACTTTATAGCTGTTAAAGCTAGCTCTCCAAAAGAATTTTGAAGTTCTTCTGTGGCTTTTTGTTTTTCAGCCGCAGTAGATTCTTTACTTTTTATAACATCAACAAGATCTTCGTTAGTTCTACCTGATTCAACAACTTTTGTAGTTTTTTGTTTTTTATCTTTTGGCTTTGTAGTTACAACGCTAGTTCTTTTAGATTTATCTATTATGTTTCTTCTTTGTTGCTCATAATCGTCAAAATCTATTATACCATCTAAATATCTATATTCAAGCTCTTCTAGTTTTGTTTCTATATCTAAACTTGATTTTTTACTTGAAAGAAGTTCGTTTATTTCAGCAACATTACTTTCAAACTCTAAAGACTCTTTGTTAGTAAGTTCACCTTTATTATTTAATTCACTTTGTCTAGCTTCTAGTTGACCAAGTCTATTAACAGTACCTTGACCTTTTATGTCACCAACTCTAGCTTTTTCTGATACATTAAATATTTGTTCGTAGCCGTTAGGTCCTTTTATCATTAAACCACCTAAAGAAGCCCATGTTCTTTGAATATTAGATCCTTTAGCTAAATTAGCTATTATATTTAATAATTGCTCTGGTGTATCTGCCTGTAGTTTTAAATCTGAATTTTTGTTAAATAAATTGTTTAATTTGTTTTTTATGTTACCGTAAACGTTATTTCTTATAAGACCATCACCACCTTTACCAAGAAGCTCTACTAGCTGCATTAAATACTCTTCTTCAAATGTTTCGCTGCTCTGTCTATCTTTATATTTTTCTTGTATCTCTCTAAAAACGTCTCTGCCGATGTTTTTCTTAACTAAGGGTTCTATAAACTTTCTTATCTTCTGTAAGCTTTCTTTAGAGTTTAATCCATATATTTCAGCAAAAACGTGACCTATTTCGTGAGGTATAATTCCGCTTTGATATTTTCTAGCATCAACTACTATATCATACTTAGTACCACCTTTTCCATCTGAAGTAGGTATATATTCGGCATTTTTACCGTTTAAACCTCTACCGTCCATTTGTATATTAAGACTTATGTTTAAATCTTTTCCAGTTTCTTTTTTGTAATTTTCTACTATACTATTATAATCCGATTGAGCTTTTTGAGCTAACAGCTCTGGATTTACTTCTATTGCACTCATTTCAGCGGCAACTATATAATCGTTTGCCATGTTCCAAGCTGCTTTATAAGAATCTAAATCTTTAGCTATTTTTGGATCTTTAGGATTTGCTCCGCTTTTTCTTATAATTTCTTCAGCATTTCTTCTTGCTTCAGCACGCATTGACTTAGCGTTGTTTAAGTTTTGAGTAATGTTTCCTAATTTAGCATGTGGAAAAGCTAATGGCATTCCTGTTAGAAAATGACCAAGAAGTCTTTTTGATACACTATTTTCACCACCAAACATTGGTAAGCCGGCGAAATTTTCGTCAAAATAAGTTTTAAAATCTTGTCCTCCCATAAAATCTTCTGCAACAGCTTCTAGTGCAGTAGCCATTTCAGAAGATGGAACTAAGGCTAAACCCGACTTAGCAGGTTTAAAAACTAACTCATTTAATCTGTGATATGAAGATCCTTTAAAAAAACTTCCGCCTATTATATTTTTGAAAGCTACGTTTGTTATTCTGCTAGCAGGTATAAACGCCATACCAGTTTCAAATCCTCCATCTCCAAAAATAGCCTCCATTTTAATACCCTCTATAACAGAAGAAATACCAAGTTCATATCCTCTGTCTAAAACAGTTCCACCTTGTTTTACAACACTTCCAGATCTTTTTAGCTTAGATTGACCTTTTACAAAATTTTGTACTGTTTTGCTTCCTACTGCTGCGGTTCTTCCATTAGCAAGTCTATAACCTGCGGCCGCGGCTTTAGCCTCTACTTCAGCATAAGAAATAGGCTTTTGTATCATTTTACCAGCTTTAACACTGTAAACGTTTTTAAAGTATTTTCCGTTTTTTAAAGTTAAGCCTAACCTAGTCAATCCGGTATAACCCATAATACCTCCAGTAAGAACATTAGCAACTCCAAATTCCAACGCTAATCTAGGCGCTTGAGAAAGTGTTTCACCTACAAACTCGCTATTTGTCTGAACAAAGTTTTCTTTTTGTTCTGGCGTAAACTCTATATTAGAGTCTCTACCTATTTCTTGTATTGCGTCTAATACTTGAGAGTTAGTAGGGTCCCAAGCTTGTTGTATTTTTTCTTTTGAAGTAAAAGACTCTGCAACGCCTCTTCCAAATGTTGTAAAAAACCCAGTTCTTTCTATATCTTTAGGGTCTATATTAGCTAAGTAAACTAAATCAAAAGCTTCTTTATCAGCTTTATTGTTTAAATATCTTTGAGTTAATGCTCTTATGTTTTTTTCGTCATATATTTCAGAAACTTGATCTTTATCACCTTGTTTTGCATTTGGAAGAACTGCTTTTAATCCATCACCAAAACTTTTATTCATAAAACCCTTGCTTGATATATACATATCTACAAGTTCTCTTAAAGTTATATTTTTAAACTCATTAGCGTTCATGTCATACTTACGCTTTAAAGCATTTAACCAGCCTTCTGACAATATAGGATTATCTCTAGTATCTGATACGTTGACTTTTTGATTTAATATTCTATTTAAATCATCTTTTTCTTTAGCATAAAGACCATAAGCAACTTTTAAAGATCCAAAGTTTGTACTTTTCATTGTTAAAAGCTGGTCTATTGAAGATTTAACTTTACTAGTTATGTTTATACTTGTTTCATCTTCTACATTGCCTTTGCCTTTTTGAACATACTTAGTGTCTACGTTTAGAAAAAACCCAGCATCTTTACCCATGTAGTTGTCAATGTATCTATCAGCACTAAGTTTTAAGTTTTTAAGATTTCTTTCTAAAACAACTCTGTTAGGGTCTGAATAAGAAGTTTTTTGAAGCTGTTCTGATATTTTTGTTATTTGAGAATTAACATTTGAAGCTTCTTTTATCCCTGAGTCTAAAAGACTTATACCTTCTTTCTTTGCTTTTTCAATATAATCATTTACAGTTACTCCTTTAGAGTCTACGTAGTTTGCAAAAGATTCAATTTCTAAGCCCTGTAGCGCCTCTTCTTGGCTTATAATATATTCATCAACTACATCGTTCATTAATATATCTTGTTGATACTCAGAAAGCCCAACAGCTTCACTCGCTTTAGTTCCTCTAAAACCATATTGATTATCTAAAAAAGTTACTTCAAAAAGAGGATCTTCGCCTAAGTTTTTATTATATTCATTAAAACCATTTAAAGCGGCTTGCTTTATTTCTTTTATTGTTTCAAGTCTTGTTTCTTCGTCTTCTAAACCAGCTCTGTAACTGTTAGGACCTTGATTTATTAAAGACTTAACTCTACTTTTAAATTGTTTTCTATATTTTTTATTTTCTTTATATGTATTAATAGCTTGTTCATCGGAGTTTTCTGCTATCCAATTATTTAAGCTATTAAACCTATTAAACCCAGTTGTAACATCAAAGCTTGTGTTTTTCCCGTTAGGCGCTTTTATAAATAAAGTGTCTGGAGTGTTACTTACTTCAAAACCGTCTTGCTCTAATAGCTTTTTATATTGATTAACTATTTTTTTGGCATTACCACTACGACCTACTTCTATGTCGTTTTCAAAATCTATAACACTGTCTTTATAAACTAAACCATATTTAGGTTGTTTTTTAGGCGGGTCTGGAGCTATATAAGTTTGATTAGGTCTTGTTGATTCCAAAGAACCATTTTCCAAACTGGAATCCGTACTTGGTGCTGGTGTACTCACAGACGAGGCAACTGCACCCGGTGCACCGTCTGTTATCTTTACTTGCTCAGGAGCATCTATAGCTACTAAATCATTTTTAGATATAATATCTTGTATAGTTGTGTTTCTTTTTTCAGCTAATTCTTCTAGTTGACTTTGAGAAATAACTTTACCACTTTTTAGTCTGTAATCTGGCATAATTTATATATTAAATTTTATTAGTCTAAATTATTTAATTCTTCGTCACTAAGATATATATAGTTTTCTGGACTATTAGGATCTGGATTTGGATTAACTGTTTGAACCTGTGGAACTAAACCATCTACATACTTTACTATAGCTTGTTTCGATTTTAGTTTTTCACCAACAGTGTAACCTTGAGCATTACTTAGTCTTATAGCTAAGTTTTTTAATTGGTTTTCATTCATTAAATTAAACTCAACAGTTTCTCCTTCGCCTTGATCTAAAGTTACAGTACTACCGCTTACAGTTCTAACTTGATCAGGACCAAGAACTAAATCTATAATTTGATTAGGATTTTCTAAAAGACCTTGAACAAGACCAACAGCACCATCTTCTATAGTCGTGTCTATTTCTTCTTCTTCTTCTGGCGTCTTATATTTATTTCTTAACTTTAGCTTGGCTTCTTCTGTTAACGCTGTTTTAGTTATACTGTCTTGCATTTCTTGTTCTTCTTGTTGGCGATCTATATAATAACCTTCTTGAGCAACATCTGTAATACCTTGCGCTAATCTTTTTATAACTTCTTGTTGTATATATGGTAAATTTTCAGGATCTATAGAATCACCAAAACCTAATCCACCTTCAGTGTCTGAGTTCATTTGATCCATTAAAGCTATGTCGTAAAACAAATCGCTATCAATACCTGGTATAGTACCGTCTTTAATTATCATAGCCGCTACTTCAGGAGTTATTACAGTTCTTAGATCACTAAAATATTCTTTTTGTTCAGACAAAGTTAAAGGTCTTTTAAGTTCTCTAACTTTTTTTATTGTTTCTTTTATTTGAGCGCCAGCCTCTATAGCGGCATCTTTTTTTATTAAAACAGGTGCTTTTTCAATACCACCCCAAGTCGCGTTTCCTGTTTCAGGATCTATTTCTACCTCTCCAGAGTAATAATCGTTAGCTTTTTTTATTTTTTCTCCATTTATTAAAGAGTACTCATCTGCCTTCATGCCATCAGCATATTCTAATCTACCGGTTTTATAAAGTTTGAAATTGTTTGTTAAGTTAACAAATCTATTATTAATATCGTTTAATTTGCTAGATAGATCCATGTATAATTCAGTATCATCAGAAGCAGATACTTGAGATAATTGTCCGGCTATATCTCCATATTCTTTTTTCCAAGTTAAACCAATCTCAGCAACTTTCATTTTCTCTTCAGGCGTAAGACTAGCTATATCTACATCTTCCATACCTTCAAGATATGTCATCATCCTTAAGTCTTCAGCTTTTTTATCAGCTCTTTCGTTTTTTATTCTTTCTTTAGCGGCTTCTAGTAAAGGTTGATATGTAGAGTCAAATCCTCTAGAAAAAATATCAAAAAAGTTCATTGCTGGACCTGCAGCTACGGCTGCGCCTTTTATTAATGCTTCGTTTATCGCCATTTTATTAAGGTTTAAATAATGTATCACCAGATCCAGCTACAGCGCCACCAATAGCTCCAACACCGCCAATTATAGATGCTTTTGCGGCTGCCCTTGCTTGCTTAGCAGCTCCTAGTCTTTGTTGAGCCATACCTAGTAATGTTCCTGTTTTGTCATATTCTAAACCTCTTGCTTGAGTAGCTCCTTGAGCCTCTAACTCTTGTAGTCTTTGAGCTGACTGCGCTTGTAACATTTGGTTTTGTTGTTCTTGCTGGCCAATAGACACTGAAGCCTGTTGTGCTGCTTGCATTTGTTGCCCAGCTAGTGATTGAGCTAATGCCGCAATACCAGAGCCACCCGCCGCTCCTTGTAAGCCAGACATTGTATTAGCTAAAGATTGTTGTTGCATTTGTTGAGTAAACTGAGCCTGCTGCTGGTTTACAGTAAGATCTTCCATAGTATTTTCCATACCAGCGTATAGATTAGAAGTATCAAGCATTTCATATTCAGCTTTTCTGCGATTCATTTCTCGCTGCGCAGCTCTTTCTTCTTTTTTTCTTTTTTTACTTCCAATAATACCGCCGGCTATACCAGCTACACCTTTTATTGCTCCTCCAACGAGGGCTGCTGTGCCAATTCCTGCCATAATTTTTTATTTTTTTCTATTATTTCTTTTGGTAATTCTTTGTAGTCATTAGTATAAACGTCAGCTTCTGCTTCTTCGTTTGTTTTAGCCTCTGTTTTATAAACACAAGCCCAGTGGCAATCTTTGTGTATATAAAGTACTCTTTGAGTGCCTTGTTTAGTTTGTATAACATGAGGTCCTTTTATTCTAATAACATCACCATTATCTGCTAAATAAGATAATTCACCTTTTAATAAAAAAGAAGGATGGTTTTGCTTGTGAACCATGCTTATAACCAAATGACCTTTTGGCATAAATATTTGCCTAGTATACATACCGTTTTCAATGTGTTGAATTAAAGGGTATGTTTCTTTCATTTTTTTAGACTGTTTTTCACCAGCTTTGTGATGAACAGCGTCGTCAATGTTATTTAAAACTTGTTTTTCAAGTTCTAATATTTTTTCCCAAAGTATACCTCTAGTTTCAGGTACGTTTTTTAATATTTCTTGTAAAGGGTTTTTTTTATAAATAACACCTTTTTTAGTTGATTTAATTTTGTTTTTAGACATATAATTATAATTACATGTTATTTACTACTTTCAAACACTTCTGTACCAACAGAATATAACTCTGCATAGTTCGTAGTGTTGTTTCTAAACTGTATCTCTGCGTAATATCCTTTCAACTGTCCCAAGTATGCTATTGGATTTTTAGCATAGTATATAAAATCTTCAGTAGAAGGTGGTGAAACACCAGTGATAGCATTTATAACTATTGTCCATTGAGGAGGTCCTTGAGTTATAGAAGCTATAGGCCCCATTTTAACCTCAAGCTGACTTGATATATCTAAATAGTAAGCAGTATCACCTACCTGTATTCCTTCTGGTAGTGGATTATTAAATCCTAGCGTTATTGTTGCCATAATTATTTTTTAAGGTTGAGTGTTACATTGTGTGCAGTTTGTAAAAGGTCCATTTTGAGTATCTATAAAAAATCCTATTGTTGGACCTAAAACAAGTGAGCTAATAATTTTAGCGCAAACTCTTGGGCCAGTAGAAGTTGTTGTAACTTCTACAACTTGACCATTGGAATAAGACTGAGTTAATGCAGATAAATTACTTCCTGATCCATTGTACGCTTGAGTCGCGCTGGCGTAGCCAGTTGCTCCAGTAGCACATATTTCTATTTCATATAAATTAGCTGTGCAAGTTCCACAAGGTTGAATACCTTTTGGCATTTGAGTTCCGGTCCAATAAACATAACTGTTACTTCCTTGTTGTATAAAACTATAATAACCTGATGGAGCTAGAGTTCCTGCTTGGTTTGAATAAATTTCAGTTGCTGTAGAAAAATCACTTGAGTTTAAATAAACCGTTTCATTTTTAGTGCCACAACAAGCGTTTGATGCGCTATTAGCATCATAGTGTGTGTTTAATCTAGGTTGTACTCCACCAGAAACCGATATAATGTTATCTAACTTTAAGTCAAACTCATAATCTGCTTCACCAAATCTTCCTATTTGTATAGAAATATCAAAAGTTAAACTACTTGTACCTTGTCCTGAAGTATTAAAAATATCAACATTTTCAATAATATTTCCATTATGCCTAAATATGCTTACACCATCATCAGAAAGTGCTGTTATATTTGGAGAAACAGTTAACACGTTTCCGTTGATGCTAGATATTTCGTAAACAAATGGAGCGTATCCAGCCTGATAACCGGCTGTAATTAAATTAAATTTATCACCAGCTAAAACACCCGTGACATCATTTAATTCTATTGTAGATGAGTTAGTAACACTATTTTGTACAACACTTCCGCCAGGAATTATTTGATCAGAATAAAGTATGTCTTCAACTTGAACATCATTAGTATACTGTAATGTACCAGAACTAACAGAAACTGTTTGTTGAGCAAGTATCTCTAATGTACCTTCTGAAAAAGCCAAATTTTGTGCTTGCATTTCTGTAAAGCCTGTAATACCTAATGAAGAAGATGCATTAACTTTAACTAACACACTTGTATTTGTTTGAGTAAATGATATAGGATTAGGTTGATTAAAAGGAGATACTAAATCACCTGTTATGGTTATAGAGTATGTTACGTCGGTGTAAGATTCTTCCATAATACTAGGAAAGTTTACAATAAGAGACGCAAATCCACTAGAATCCATGACTTGATTTAAAGCTATATTTGTTGTGTTTCCTTGAGAGTCAGTCATAACAACACTAAAATCAGCACCTGGGCCGCCATACACAGTAAGTGGTCTAGAAACCCCACCTGGTGGCACTAAAGAAGTAGATATAGCGTAAGATGTTATTTTTTTCTCTAAAATAAATATTTCATTAGCGTTTGCTCTAAAAAAGATAGAATCGCCTGAAACATTTTGAGAAGGATATAAATAATTAACGTTAAACTGTAAACCTACTAGCCTGTTAGATGAGTCGTATGCTGGTGTTTGAACTATATTATAGTTAGATTGATTACCAACAACCACAGAGGCTGAAGGTGTTGTTTCAAAGAAATAACCAGTAGCCGCGTTGTAAGATCTTGTAAATAAAAGTTCTTGAGAACCTTGAGATCCAGAATTACTATAAGGAGTGTTTGTTTCACTAGATCCACCAGTTATATTAGAACCTATAATTGCATTTATTTTACCTGCTATTGTTATTTCGAGTATTTGAGCTGAACCTACAACGCATAGTCCTAAAGTTAAATTGCTTGAAGGCATTGTTCCAGTAGAAACTAGGTTTATTGTACATAGCACATTGCTTCCGCTTTGAGTAAATACAACACTCGATATGTAGTTAGTATCAAAACCTGTTGCGGAAAAGTTTGAAGCAGTTGCAGAAAAACCAGTGTTTGGAGTAATAATTAAAGAAGCAGTTGCACCAACAGTGTCGGTTATGTTGCTTCCTTCAGTTATATTAAACTGAACATCTGAGAATGTGTAGTTGTTTATTGTTGGCATGCTATAAATATTTAATTAAGGACATGTTGGATTTGTAATTTGATTTATCTGGTCTAGGTGAGTAATTATTCCACTACTGTTTATTCTTATTATTTTCCACTTATTATCAAGAGAAGCTACATTATTCCAAAAACTTTGAGGCGTGAATTCTGTTCCTGTTTTTCCAGGTACTATCATATTATTATTGTAATTAGTTATGTCTATAATACCTACATATGCGTTTCTAGGTGTGTATTGGCCTAGGGTTTGATTGTAGTTGTAAAGTTGAGTTCCTATAGCAATTGTGTCTGATCCTCCTTGAGATGCTGAATAATAGTAGCCAAATGATCCAATAGCACCAGCTACTTTACAAGGCTGTTCTCCACCAGCAGTACACCCTGGTAATGCGTTTGCAAAATACTCACTAAACGCATTTTTGTGTGCACATATTATTTGATCGTTTGTAGAAGTTCCTCCTATTGAAGGATTATAAGGCGTAATAACATCAACATTAGGTGTTTCAAAAGGAAACTTACTTGATGAATAATTACTAAAAAAGTGTGCTTGTTTTGATGGATCACCAACGCAAGCGTTAAGTGTATTGTATTGCGTGTAAGAAGCAATTTTTCCATCGCTACCTAATATCATTACGTAATAAGATGAAGGTACAGCTGTAGAATTATTAGCATCTAGCCCAGCGTGATTAACTATATCTGATGATTGGTCAACTGGCGTATTTATAAATAAATAA
>Ga0181395_1000691_pt1 | contig 14013 bp, 17 predicted proteins | sample 18SPOviralmetaG_FD_130124 | JGI IMG/M metagenome (GOLD analysis project Ga0181395, IMG submission 130124) | Marine viral communities from the oligotrophic San Pedro Time Series (SPOT) site, San Pedro Channel, CA, USA - 18 SPOT_SRF_2010-12-16 | ecosystem: Environmental > Aquatic > Marine > Strait...
AGATGTAGAACGATATAAGAAATCAAATAGTGAAGTTTTAATTTCTGTTAATCAAGCTGGTGTTCCTGCTGATTACGAAGGTCTACGAAAAGTATTTGATGGGTTTATACTTGAAGATACTGCCCATAGTTGTTATACGCCAGGTGCTGGTATGGGTGGGGATGCTGCTGTGTGGTCTTTTCAAGCAGTAAAAACAATGCCTTGTGGTGATGGTGGAATGATAACAACCAATGATAAACAATTAGCTGATAAGTGTAGAGAGATGACTTGGTTTGGGGTATCATCTACTTGGAGTAGAGCTAGTGGTGCAAAACCAGGATATGCTTGGGATTACCAAGTTGACTTGATTGGTTACAAATATTATATGATTGATATTATGGCTGCTATCTGTTTAGAACAGATGAAGAAGTTGCCTGAAAACTTAAAGTTTCGTAGGCATGTTCAAAAGAGATATAATGAGGAGTTAAATCCAATTATTGAAAGACCATATCACACAGAGACGGTTCAGTATTATTGTGCTAAAGTTCCACCTAAAGATAGAGATAATTTAATTAATTACTTATCTGATAAGAATATACATACCTCGGTTCATTTTAAACCACTTCATAAATACTCTCCATTAATACAAAATAGAGATTATCCTGTTGCTGATGTTGAATGGTTAAAGCTTATATCATTACCGGTTCATAATGGAATGATTGAGGAAGACATTGATTATGTAATTTATTGGGTAAATAAATACTTTGAAGAGGTAAATTAATTTGCAATACATTTTAGAGGTAACAACTAAAATAGGATGCTCTAATATGTGTGAGTATTGTCCACAGACTAAACTTATAAAAAACTTTGTGGGTAATGAGCATACTAAGAGATTAACTAATCGATATAAAAAATCAGGTGATGTAAAAAGCTTAGATACTTTATTAGTTCAAGAGTATGTAAAAAAAGACAAAAATAGAACAACTATGATGTCATTAGATACATTTAAGAAATGTCTTTCAACCATACCACCTCAAGTGGATATCCATTTTACAGGTTATACTGAAGCTTTTGAAAACCCAAATTGTACAGACATGATATTTCATGCTCATGAAAAAGGTCACAAAGTTTTAATTAATACAACTTTGGTGGGAATGACTAAGAATGATATAGACAGACTAGAATCAATAACATCATTTAAGGAATTTAATGTACATTTAACATCAGCTACTTATTTTGAAAATATAGGGAAAAATTCAGCAAGTGAGAAAATAAAAACTGGTAAAGAAATATCAAAAGATTATTTAGATGTGTTGGATTATATTATAGATGCTAAATTCTCAAAACATTTTCATACACATAGTGCTGATGGTTACGGATTACATCCTGAAATAGAAAAACATGCTGGTGTTAGGATAAACGAGGTTGGATATAAAAATAGGGGATTGAATTCAAGGGCTGGAAATTTAGGTAAGTTAACTGGTGAGAAACTATGGGAAGATAATTGGTGCCATAGAATTATACACAATGTTTTATTACCAGATGGAACAGTTCAATTATGTTGTCAAGATTATGGTTTGGAAGAACCTCTTGGTAATTTACTACACATTGATTATCCTGATATTTTTGAAACAGAAAATTTTAAGAAAAGAATAATGACTGGAAAAACTGAAATTTGTAATAGATGTGATGATGGAATAGCTGTTTCAAACGAAGGTAGAGCTAAATTAAGAAGTATGCAAAAATATGAATCCGAGTGGAGAGTAAAATCTTAGACACATATAAAATAGAAGGTACTATTAATTTAGACCAACATTCTTGTTTTAATAACCTTAACACTTTTCCACAATTTCAAGCAGGACTTAATCATTTTAAATATCATTTACATCAAATGGTAGATGATGGTGAAAGTGCTACTTTATATAAATTTGGAGATGGTGATTATAGATTTTTAATGGCACAAGAAATAGGAAGTGCTAAACCAGGTAACAGAGCTTTAAGTGTACCTTACTCGAAAATAAATTTAGAATCACATAGAGATGGTGCTAATAAATGTGACTATTACACTTGTGAAATTTATCCTGAAAATAGACATATGTTTTCTGAAGTAATAAAAAAAGAGATTAATTATCCAGCAGAATATGGTTATGGGTTAGTTGCTAATAAATGGTTTTTTAAAAAGTTTGCCGGTAAAATTGGATTGATTGGGGCAAAAGAAAAGTTAGTTTTGATTGAAGAGTTGATGAAACGACAAGAATATAAAGATTATTTAGGTATCGATAGGTTCAATGATTACATTTATTATCCACAACGGTATGCTTGTGATGATGTAGACTCTGTTGAAAAATCTGTTGCAAAACAATTAAAAAAATCAACTTCAAAAATATTTTTATTAGGTATAGGACACTCTAAGTCAGCAATACTTCATAGGTTTAAGAAATATACTGATTCCGTATTTATGGATGTTGGTGCGGGAATAGATATGATTGCTGGGTGTATAAACATAACAAGACCGTACGCTGGTGACTGGGTTAATTATAGAATCAATGGTTATGATTATTCTAAGATAGACTATCTTAAATATTCTGGTGAAGGTAGACAAGTGGTTCTATGATTAAAATAAAGTTATATGAATTAGATAAACATAGGAACGAAACTACTTTTAGACCTTTTATTCAATCACAAGATATGTTTAGAGAGGTAGGAATAGAGTTTACAACTTCTGATGATTATGATTATGCTTGGGTTGGTCAAGCTAGTATTATAGATAAAAAAATACCATTAATGGAATCTGTGGAGATGGGATTAGATTTTGTAGAACAGATAACTGGTGATTATTTTATTGTTGATGGTCAAGATTCTACAACTTTGATTGGCACCATAGATGTTTTTCGTGAATCGAGTGCTAAGTTATTTTTAAAAAATACTTACTTGAAAGATTTTGATTTGTATAAAAAAAGTTGGGCTAATGGTAGAATGTATTGGGGAGAAGGTAATTACTCTGTTCCTGATATTGATAAATTAAAATCTAAAATGAAGTTAACTGGTTGTAATTGGTTACATACATTTCAACCTAATTGGTATGATTATAACCAAGAAAAACCATATGATTTATCATGTATGTTTAGTTATCCAACAAAAGTTCCTGTCTATGAACATGATATGAGTCAGACAGATTATTATGATTCTCACAGAAAAAATTTAATGAATGTTTTAGGTGATAAATATAAGATGGCTAAGTTGGTAGATGGGGAGAGGATTCCAATAGAACAATACTATCAAAAGATGTATGATTCTAAAATAATAATGGCACCCATAGGTTATGGGGAAATGGCACCGAGAGATATAGAAGCTACCATGTTTGGTTCTGTCTTGATGAAACCTGATATGAGTTACATAAATTCAGAACCTTTTATTTATCAAGATGATGAGACATATATAGCTGTAAATTACGATTGGTCTAATCTTGAAGAGAAGATAGACTATGTTTTATCTGATTATAATAATATCAGAGAGAGGCTAGTTTACAACATGAAAAAAAGATACAAAGAAAAGTATGATTTTAAAAATTTAGTGTTGCATGTTTACGATATTTTTAGTAAATTAGACTCTATAGAAACTATTGATGGTGAATAAATGAAAAAGAATGTTATATTTTGGGTGGGTGTTAAGAATAAACATTACTCTGAAAAATACGGTGGTTGGGATTGGATGGATATAAGTCGTAGAACTTGGGAGTATTGGTGTAAAAAACACGATGTTATCTTCTTTCCTTTTGAAGAACCGATAGATGAAGATTTAGTTAGATTTAGAATAAACTGGCAAAAATCAATATATTGTTTTGATTTATTAGATAAGGCTGGTATAGATTATGACCAAATATTTTTGGTTGATGCTACTTGTATGGTTAAGTGGGATATGCCAAATGTATTTGAATTAACAGACCATAAGTTTACTGCTTGGAGAGAGAAGGATAATTTAAGATGGGTTTACGATAGTATAAGGGGGTACGAAGATTTCTTTTCGTATAAGTTAAACAAATACGATTATTTCAGTTCTGGTGTAATAATTTTTAATAGGACACATAGAGATTTATTTTTAGAGTTTAAAGATTTATATCTTAATAATGTTGACAAGTTCGTAGAGTTACAGGATAAGATTGTAAGAAAAGGAACGGAACAGACACCTCTAAACTATTGGGTTCAGAAAAATAATGTAGAACTTAATTTGGATTTACCGTTTAGTTATAAGTTAACTCATATACATCGTAAACAAATGTTCGCTCATAACTGGCAACTTAATGAAGATAATATGCCATTTTTTATAAAATATGGTAAGAATTGGGTTTTTAATGGTATACCAAAAGACCAAAGAACTGAGGTGATGAGTCAAGTTTGGGGCTTGGTTGGATATAATTACGATGATGAACATTTTTTAAATAAAGTTAAAGATAAGGTTTTAGATAAAGATACCACATCTCGTAAGTTTAAAGAAGATTTAATCAATACCTTTGGTGATATACACAAGAACGATACTCTCTTAGAGTTGGGTTGTAATCGAGGTCATACTACGAGAGTTTATGCTTCATTGTTTAAGAAAGTTATAGCGGTGGAAAGAAGTGAGGACAATATAAAAGTAGCAAAAGAAATTTGTGGTGATGTTGACAATGTAGAATTTATATGTCAGGATGTCTATGATAATTTTAAATTACCAAAAGCTGATGTGGTTCACATAGATGCTGGTCATAGTCATCGTGAGGTTATGTTTGATATTGAAAGGTGTTTACAAGAGTTACAAAAACCTATTTTAATTTTTGATGATGTTTGTGAGAAGTTATATCCAAATGGCGAAATAGGATTGACGATAAGAACTGCTATTGATGAGTTTATTAAGTTAAACAAGATTCAAATCAATAAATACATCGGAGAAGACAAGGGGTATGAGACTGGTAATGGTAAAGTTTTATTAGGTAGAGAGGGTATGATATGTTCAGTTATATAGAGTACAAGAACATAATAGAGTTGATAAAAGCAAAAAGAAGAATATGTGATTTTAAAGATGTGTTAAGTTTTGGTCACGATATTTTCTGCGTTCTTAGACATGATATAGAATTTTCAATCGACAGAGCGTTATCTTTGGCTAGAATAGAAGCTCATGAATTAGGAGTTGTGTCTACTTATACTGTTCAGTTAAGGAACAATACTTACAATGCTTTATCACAGAAAAACATAGAAGCAATACAAGAGATTAAAAAGTTAGGTCATAGTATAGGATTACATCAAAATCCACCATCTATGAAAGATGATGAGTTAGTAGAATATATCTTAAAAGATATCGAGACTTTAGAACATTATTATGATTTTGAAGTGGATAGGTTTGCTTTTCATAGATGTGGTAGTAATCCAAAAATATTAGAGAAGTATGTAGAAGTTCCTAATAAAATAAATTGTTATGGTAAAAAGTTTTTTCATTTTTTTCAAGGAGAAAGGCCTGAGAAACTTCATGTACATTACTTGGCTGATTCAAATCATCAATGGAAATATGGATATCCTTTTGATATTGATTATGATTCATATCCATTTAGAATGCAACTTTTAACTCATCCATACTCATGGTCAGAAGAAGGAAGTGAAAACTTAAGTAACTTTAATAATGTGGTTAGAGAAAGAACAAGGGAGTTAACTAATGATATGGCAACAGAAACTAAAAGTTTTCCGAAAGAGTTGTTGATATGAAAAAATTAAACTACATAGATTTGGGAACTCATAAGGGGCAAGAGATAGGATTGGTTTTAGATAATTATAAAAATTATAAGGATAAATTTGATTTAACTATTTACGGTGTAGAAGCATACACACCATTCTTTTTAGAATTAAAAGAAAAGTATAAAGATAACAATAGAGTAAAACTTTTTAATAATGCTATAACTGATAAGATAGGTTCTACTGAACTTTATATTTCTGATGGAGATAAGAAATTAGGTTCTTCATTATTTTCATCAAAAAAGAATGTAAATTCTAAAAATAAGCAAGTGGTACATGGATACACTTTTTATGATTTTGTAAAAACTAATATTTCAGATTTTAAAAGTTCGTATAATGTTTTGAAGTTAAATATAGAAGGTGCTGAATTAGCAGTTTATGAAAACATGATAGAAGAAAACATGATGGGAGATATAGATATTTTTTGTGGCCATCCAAGTCACGATATAGAAAAAGTGCCAGAACTAACGAGTCAAAAAGATAGATATTATTCTTTGATGCTAGAGTATGATATAGAATTATCTTATTTATGTGAAGCTAATCTTAAAAATTCAATAAATATATTTGAGGCCGTATCATGAAGAATATAGTTTTTATGATGGATATTGATTTAGCTGGTGAGGGTAGATATGCTAGTACGAGAAGACTACCTTATCAATATTCAATAAAGAGTTGGGAAAAGTGGTGTGAGAAAAATGATTGCGAGTTATTTGTTCTTACTGATTTATTATTACCTAAAGAAGAAATGGCTATCTGTTGGCAAAGATATTACTTGTTTGATATCTTAGATGCTAATGATATCAAGTATGACCAAATATTATCGGTTGATGCTGATACTATAGTTCATCCTGATTGTCCTAATTTTTTCGAGATGACCGATAGAGAGATGTGTGGAGTTCATTGTGAGGGTAGTTATGATTGGATTATTAGAAGTATAGAGAACTATGGTAAGTATTTTTTTAATGGTCATGTTATGGATTTTTGGAAATACATTGATTGTGGGTTTGTAATAGTAAATGAAAGACACAGAGATTTCTTCACACAAGTTACTGATTTTTACAATGAAAATGCTGAGTTACTTAGACAAGTTGAAAAAGAATGGCATGGTGGTACAGACCAAACTCCTGTAAACTTTTTGATTCATGATAGGAATATAAATTTTAAATGGTTACCATATGAATTTAATATGTGTGATTTGACAAGGAAAGAATTACTTGGTGACGACTTATTATTTACAGATTGGGGATGGATATATCAGTACAACAGCATTCCTAACAATAAGGAAGATAAGTTAACTTTACATTGGATGAAAAAAACATACGAGCATTTATATGGTTAAGTTAGATAAAACATATGTAATCGGAACACATGTAATGTGGTTTGAAATAGAGATGTACTCTGATTTTATAGATGGGATGATTAATCTCTTACGGACTGTAGAAAACAAAGAGAATGTAACCATTGATTTATGTTTTAATATGTTAGAACACTTTGAGAAAGTGGATGAAGACAAGATAAAGAAACATGAGTTGTATGTCAAGTTTAAGAAAGGTGTTGCTAGATTAGAACGGATGGGGTTTTGGGTTAACTATGAAGTTAAAAAAGATGACGAGTTCTATTTTCATACTGATTACAGACGAGATTTAAATTACAACTATTGTAAGAAAGTAGATTATGTAATGTGGGGTGAAACAGATAGTTTCTTTCCACAAGAAGCATTTCAAGTGATAGAAGCATTGTCAAAATATACAGATGAACAAAATATACACAGATACTTATTAAGTTTTGCTGATAGAAAGATGTGGGATGCTAGTTGGGATGCTTTAGTTCATGTGGACTATCGTGATATAGAATTTATTGATGATGATGAGGGACACTTAAATCCCAATCAAGCAAAGTCACCGATGTCTATAAATAAAATGAATGAGATAAATGGAAAGACCGATGATTTTGACTTTTCGTACATTCAGTATCCTAAGATAAGTGGTGCTTGTTTGGTTCTTTCATCGGACTTAATAAAGTTTGGTGTTAATATTCCACCTTGTTTATTATATAATGATGATGAGGGTTTATCTATAATGTCTCAGAAGTTATTAGGACAAGACTATTTACAGTTTGTATGTCAAAACATATTACATGTTCACGCTAGAAGACACCCACAAAAGAGAATGTATGTTAAGGATGAAGATAATCCACATTCTTTTTTGAACAAAAAGAATAATGATTTTAAAAAGTTTTTAAAAATGTCAAAAGAAAATATAAAAACTCTTATGACTGGTAATGGAAAATTTAAAGAGTATAATGATTTAAAAAACGAATTGGAGTTAAAATGAAAAGAGCATTAATTACAGGTATAAACGGAATGGATGGTAGTTATCTAGCTGATTTACTTTTAGAAAAAGGTTACGAAGTATATGGTATGGAACGCCGTTCATCGTCTAAGAATAGAACCAACACAGGTCATCTCGAAGGTAAAGTTACTTTCGTTAATGGTGATTTAACAGACCAAAACTCATTGGTTAGATGTCTAAGGGAATCTAATCCTGATGAGGTTTATAATTTAGGAGCACAATCTTTCGTTGGGGAAAGTTGGAACACACCAGAACAAACAAGTGATGTTACTGGTATGGGTGTATTAAGAATGTTGGAAGCTATCAGAGAGTATGGCAAAGATATAAAGTTTTATCAAGCGTCAACATCTGAAATGTTCGGTAAGATGGTAGAGAATCCAGCGAATGAGAATACACCTTTCTATCCTCGTTCACCTTATGGAGTCGCTAAATTATATGGACATTGGATGACAAAGAACTACAGAGAGTCTTACGATATGTTTAATGTTAGTGGTATTTTATTTAACCACGAATCAGAGAGACGAGGTATCGAGTTCGTAACTCGTAAGATTACTGATGGTGTTGCTAAAGTACATTTAGGTTATGAAGACCATATAAAATTGGGTAACTTAGATAGTAGGAGAGATTGGGGATATGCTCCTGATTATGTGGAGTGTATTTGGTTAATGATGCAACAAGATGAGCCAGATGATTTTGTAATAGCTACTGGAGTATCACATAGTATCAGAGACTTTTTAGATGTCGCTTTCGATTGTGTTGGTATAGATGATTGGAGTAACTATGTAGTACAAGATGAGAGGTTCATGAGACCTGCTGAAATAGATGTTTTATGTGGAGACTCAACTAAAGCTCGTGAGGTTTTAAGTTGGAAACCAAAAACTTCTTTTGAAGAAATGGTGAGACGGATGGTTACTAAAGATGTAGGGTTATTATCTACATGATAAAAATAAAATTAACTAATCCATCTAACATGAAATGTTTTGGTGGATTGATAATAACTCATCAGAGCGGTATTTTATCGGATTATAGCATTGAATTGACTAATTCAGACGACTATGATTATGAATTTGTTGATATGGATAAGTTTATTAATAAAGGTATATCAATACAAGAGAGTGCTAAATATGGTATTGAAAACATGTCGAAGAAATCTGGTGATTATTTTCTGTTTCATGGTGGTGGTGCTACGGATTTATTAGGAGCTTATGAAGTGTTTACCGAATGTGATGCTAAGTATTTATTTAAGAAAGCTCTATTGAGTAGAGAGGATTATAAAGAGAAAACTGTTTTAAATAAATGGTTTTTTGGTAAGGGTTCTACTTGTGATGTCGGTTATGACATCCCTAAAGAAACTTACGATAGGATAAAGCTAACAGGTTATACAGTATGTCACAACTGGCCACATATGCAAAATTTACAACCTATTGGTGAAAAAGATTTAGACGTATGTGCTGTTTATATGGCAGTTCATCCACCAGGTGATTATAATTATCTCGTAGAAACAGGTCAGTATTATACTAAACATAGACAAGGTGGTTGGGATGAGTTGGAAAAGATAAAAGATAAGTACAAGATAGTTGCTGAAAAGTTACCACCAAATGTAACACAAGATATTATGAGAAGGTCAAAGATAGGTATATCACCCTATGGTCAATGTGAGGTTTGTTATCGAGATTTAGAGATAATACAATGGGGTGGTTTATTAATAAAACCTGATATGGGTAAAGTATTAACCGAACCTGATTTCTACATACCAATGGAAACATATGTACCAGTAAAACCAGATTGGTCGGATTTAAATGAAGTAGTAGAAAAAGTTCTTGCTAATTATAATGATTATCAGTATATTATAGACAATGCTAGAACAAAATTAGTAGAGATGTTTTCCTATCATAATGTTGGTATGTATTGGTATAACTTTTTTGCTGGTTTAAATGGAGTAGAAAATGAGTAAAATAACATCGGTAATTCCTACATATAATAATTTACCTTTTTTAAAATTAACAGTTCAATCAATTAGACAGAATTGTTATCATAATGATATGCCCATTTTTATATTTGCTGAAAATTGTACAGATGGAACAAACGAATGGTTAGCAGAAAATGCTGATGAACTTAGAATAGATTATCATATAGAGAAAGATAACATAGAACAACGAGGTATCGGTGGTGGTATTGACCTATGTGTTAGTCAAGTTAAGACCGAGTTTGTAAACATATTACATTCAGACTTTTGGTTAGCACCTAACCAAGATATAGAGTTATTAAAATTATATGATGATATTAAACCAAGTGATAGATTAATTGCTTCTTCTTTTAGAATACAACCTAATATCTTTCCTAATGATCCTCCTTACAGACCTGGCACTGTATTCGTTGACTTTGATGAGTTTGGTCTACATGAGGATGATTTTGATTCTGAATACTTTGATAGGTGGACTAAAGAGTTTTCTAAAGAAAATGATATTCATGTCAGAAAAGCTGGTGGTGCTGGTTACTTCTGTAGAACAGAAGACCACATTCATATAGGTGGTAACGATCCTCGTTTTGAACCTATGTATTGGGAAGATAAAGACCTTTTCATGAGAATGCAGATGGAAGATTATAAATTCATAATGACAAGTAAATCAGTTATCTGGCATTTTACATCAAGGACTTCAAGGTTTCCTGATGGTACGAAAGAGTTAGATAATACTAAAAGACCACCACATTTAGTAGAGTGGGAGAGAAGAGCGACTCAAAGATTTATAGAGAAATGGGGTAGGCTTCCACAAGAAGATGAGGAGTCATTTGTAATGCCCATAAGAGGGACTAATAATCCAAACAGAATAGAATGGCCGTTTTAAAGGAGAGAGTATGTCAAAAGTTATAAGTTTTATACAACCAAGTAGAAACAACCTAAAATACCTACAATGGTCTTACAATAGTATCCGTAAGAACTTAGGATACAGACACGAGATATGTTGGGCTGATGATTTTTCCGATGATGGAACTTGGTTTTGGATGAAAGAGATTGCTGAAAAAGATAAGAATGTAAAGATACATCGCAACGAAGGACCTACAAGATTGGGACACACGATACTCTATGATACATTAGTGGATATGGCTAGTAACGATATCGTTATGATATATCATGCAGATATGTATGCTTGTCCTAATATGGATGTAGAAGTTCTAAAACACTTGGAGAGAGGTAAGGTGGTATCTGCTACAAGAATAGAACCACCACTACATCCAGATGGACCCGAGAAGATACTGGTGGATTTTGGTATAGAACCAGAAGAGTTCAAAGAACAAGAGTTATTAAATTTTGTAAATGCGGGTGCCGGAGCGCAGACTTGGGAAGGAATACCAGAAGATAAAACTACTGAGGGTATCTTTGCACCTTGGGCAATATACAAAGATGACTTTCAAAAGATTGGTGGACACGACCCGTTGTACGCTCCACAATCAAAAGAGGACTCTGATATATTTAACAGGTTTCAATTAGCTGGTTATGAGACAATACAGACTTGGAGTGGTTATGTTTATCATATGACTTGTAGAGGTTCACGATTCAAAGATGGTGCTATGAGAAATCCAGCAGGTCAAGTATTCATGAAGGGTAGAGAATCATCAGAGTGGTTAGCTCAGAATCTTAGGTCAACTCGTAACTTCATTCGTAAGTGGGGACATATGGTAAAACATGATAAATATCTAAAACCGATAGTTCCACCTAAGTATAAGGTATATTTTAAAGCTTACAATTGTAACCTTGAATTGTTAAGAGAGTTAGAACCTTGGTGTGATAAGATATTTTTAGATTCTGGTGCAATAGGAAAGTATGTTCACCAATACAAATTAGAAGAACAACCAAATACTCAGTTTGACTTGGATGAAAGAACATGGATGTACGGTAATAGTAAGATTACGGATAAAGACGCTATCATTGTTGAGTTTGACTGTAATAAACTAACACCAGATAACTTTCAAATAATAGTAAATCTATCAGAAATAATTCAAGAAAGTGGAGAGTTGGGGGAGATGGAGCTTGATATATTCAAGTTTTATATCAATTCTTTGGAAACATACGAAAAAAACTTAGTCGTTTGTAAGACTAACTAACTATTTATAAGTGTAATATGAGGTTATAATGGAAAATAAATTAGGTTCTTACATCAATAATTTGATGACAACAATTGTAGACAGAGAAGAAAAATGGTTTAACAGAGGTTTGGCATATAATGAATTGACTTCATTAAAGAATAATATCAATGAGGTGTTAATAAATTATGATGAGCTAGGAATGATTCCTAAATCAGAAGACAAAAAAGACAAAGACCAATTAGAGTTCGACTTTGATAAAAAACAATACGATAAATTAAATAACAGTGGAGAAGAAGAATGAAAGTAGATAATGAAGTTCTTGGTGAGTTACAGAAAATAAGAAATGCTATTGATAATATGTATGACAAATTAAATGTAACTTTACATCAGAAACATATTGCAACTAAGACAACTTACTCGGAAGTTAAGCCGTTCGATTTAGTACAAGATAACTTTGAGTTTGTTTCACAAATTATCAGAGAATTACAAGACTCTGAAATTGTAGGAGAAGAATAATGGCAAACGACCATGCTCAAGACCGATACGATCCACCTGGTGTGGGTAGTGATTTTGATAAAGACTACTTTGGTGATGTAAACATTGGTGAAGTATTTAGACTTAGACCACAAAGTAAAGCGAAAGTATTTCGTAAAGTTAAAGATGGAGTTGCTTTTGATATCAAAGAATCAAAAGAAATTCAGTTAGGACTTAGAGACGAAATCTATGTCAAGTCGTAACTTTCAAAAACCGATAAGAATAAAAGGTAAGAAACTTGTTCTTACCAAGAGAATGATTGAGGATGCTCAATCTCAGACCAAATCTAACATGGCTGCTGCTCGATGGTTGGGTGTAAGTTATCTAACCTATCGTAAGTATGCTAAGATATATGGTCTGTTTGAGGGACATCTAAATCAATCAGGTATTGGTATTAAGAAAGGATATGGTAGGTGGATAAAATCACTTGACCAAATTCTTGATGGAAGTAAGAAGTATCGTATGAGAGCTGGGTACATTAAGAAACGACTACTTAAGGAAAAGTGGGTTGAAGAAGAATGTAGTTCTTGTGGATACAATGAAATCGTCATAGAAAAAGAATCGGTTGCTCTTCGTTTAGATTATATAGACGGAGACGTAACCAATAACAAATTAGATAATCTGAGACTATTATGTCCAAATTGTTATTTATCACATAACGGACATATGCCATCATCAGAGAGGTTTTACAAATGAAACAAAAAGCAATACTAATAAAAGACTTTTATAATGATAAAGGTGCTCTTCATAGAGGAGATAAAATAACTATCGATGAAAGAGAAGATAAACCTGCTGAGGGTTTTATCAGAGTAATTTCTGATACAGGCTCTGTCTATGTTATTCCATCTCATATTATTAAAAAAATAGCTTGACAATATCATTATTTCTTCGTAGATTATTAATATGAAGAAAGTAATTAATTGTACAAAACACGACAACCCACTAATACATAAAAATCTTCGTGAGGTATCAGTTGAAGAAGGAATGGCTATCGCAACAGAACTATTTCAAGTACTTAACAAAAGAGGAGACGGCATTGGGTTGGCAGCGAATCAAGTGGGAATTGATGCACAAGTGGCCGTTGTCAATGTTCGTGAACCTCTGGTACTCATCAATCCAAAAATACTTTCAAAAGAAGTAGAGATACCTTTTTACGAGGGTTGTCTATCTTATCCTGGTAAAGGGGTAAACACCAAACGATATAGAGATGTAATCATATCCACAGAACAATCAGAAAGTGATTGGTATTTTAGTGGAGCGCAAGTACCCAAAGATGGTAAGGGTAGTTGGGAAAAAGAACA
>Ga0181395_1000693_pt1 | contig 14007 bp, 30 predicted proteins | sample 18SPOviralmetaG_FD_130124 | JGI IMG/M metagenome (GOLD analysis project Ga0181395, IMG submission 130124) | Marine viral communities from the oligotrophic San Pedro Time Series (SPOT) site, San Pedro Channel, CA, USA - 18 SPOT_SRF_2010-12-16 | ecosystem: Environmental > Aquatic > Marine > Strait...
ATTACTTTTCTCCCTTTTTGTTGAGCCAAACTTTTTCATTTCCTCTTCTTCAGCCTCGTTACTACGGCTAGGAATATTAGTAAGCTCTTCAAATTCTGTCTCGTCATTGTCCATGAAACCACCGTACTCATCGGTGTATTCCTCACCGTCTTTTTCCATCTGCTCAATGATCATCTGTTTAGTAGCACCCATTATGCTTTCCTCTTAATTTCTGCTGCTGATGAAACAAACGCCCCGAACATGTCCAGATCGATGTGCTTACCTGCTGTTACCCGCTCTTTTACAAAAGCCTTGAGTGTTGAAGCGTGGATGTGTGTTTTGGTCCGCGGATCAAAACCCTTTTCCTGCAACTGCCCAACAAGATTGCCGGCAACGTTGTCTTCGCCCTTACCAAACGTCACAACGACATCGTTCTTGATGATATCGTCCAGACCGTTTTCTCTGAGCCAATTAAATGCTTCTTCTTTGCGCGGAACAGGAATAGATGCGTGTACTACAGGCTTACAAGCAACCGAGGCGCCCTCAACTTCTATCTTTTCCACACCCATTTCATCCATTAAACTAGGAATGCGGTCGTGAGTGATACGCTTGCGCTGTTCCTTCAGGGTTTTAAGGTGTTCTTCCCAATTATTGATCTCTTTATCAAGTTGGGTGACCTGTTTCACCATTTCCGATAGGTTTTTGCCTACCTCTGCATCAACACCGGCCAACGCTTGGCTCGTGTCAAACATGTCATCAAATATGTCTTCCATTAAAGTACATCCTCTTCAGGGTTAAGTTGACACAACCATTTTTGTGCCGTATTTTGGAGTATATGGGAGGAACGTTATGACAGTCAACTATAAATTCAAAACAAAACCGTATGACCACCAACGAACCGCATTGAATGCTGCTGGACAGAAAGATTTCTTTGGGTTCTTTATGGAAATGGGCACCGGCAAATCTAAAGTTCTCATTGATAACATGGGACAGTTGTTCTTGGAAGGTAAGATCAACTTCGCCTTGGTGATAGCACCAAAGGGCGGGTATCGAAACTGGGTAGCCAAGGAAATACCTCAACACATGTCGGATGACGTACCGCTGCGAATGATTCGTTGGGTAGCATCGCCAAACAAGAAACAGACAGAAGAAATACGATCAATACAAAAAGGTTTTGCTGGGCTCACCGTGTTTGTCATGAACGTGGAGGCTTTTTCCTCAACGAAGGGGCAGCGTGTAGGAAAGTGGATGTCAAAACATCTAGGCAAGCACGGTCTGATTGCCATTGATGAAAGCACCACCATCAAAAACCCCAAGGCCAAAAGAACCAAAGCACTCATGGATATATCTGATGGGTTCTCATACAAAAGATTACTGACCGGCTCACCGATCACCAAGTCTCCCCTCGATATCTACTCGCAAGCAGAGTTTCTGCAACGGGGTATGCTGGGTGATTCGTATTGGGCGTTCCAAGGCCGGTATGCGATAACCAGACAACAGAAGATGGGCGCCAGATCGTTTACTCAGATCGTAGGTTATCGATATCTGGATGAACTAACAGAACGAATTAGTTCCTTCAGCTACCGTGTTCTTAAAAAAGAATGCCTAGACCTGCCAGACAAGACATACACCGTCAGGTATGTACAACTGACGCCAGAACAAACCAAAATGTACAACGATATCTCTCGGCAGGCCATGGTTCTGCTAAACAATGGTGAATTGGTCAGCGCACCCGCAGTAATTACACAACTTTTGCGCCTACAACAGATCCTGTCAGGCCATATTAAGACAGATGAGGGAGACATCGAGTACTTTCCAACCAAAAGAACAGACGCACTCAAAGAAATAATGTCAGAACACGATGGCAAAGCAATTGTCTGGTCGCGGTTCCGTCATGACATCAAGTCCATTGTTGCAATGCTGAACAAAGAGTTTGGACCTGGCTCCGCAGCTGCATACTTTGGAGACACTCCGGACGATGAGCGTCTGGCTATCGTGCAGAACTTTCAAGACCCCAACCACCCACTGAAATACTTTGTGGGCAACCCAGCTACCGCTGGTTACGGCCTGACTTTGACCGAGGCCAACCTTGTGGTATACTATGCCAATGACTTCAACTTGGAAACACGGATCCAAAGTGAAGACCGGGCTCACCGCATCGGGCAGAAAAACCCCGTGACCTATATTGATCTGATCTCAGAAGGCACAATAGACGAACGTATCGTTGAGTCCCTCAGAAACAAGATCAACATAGGCGCATTAGTATTAGGAGAGAAAGCAAGAGAATGGCTAAAACTTACTTAGAACTACAGGCAAAAGAAGTAGCGAAAGAAATGGTAGATGCCATGGTTGAAACCATGGTGGATAAGAAACGCCAACTGCGAACAATCGATAGTGGAGCCCAAGTTATATCCAAGCAAACAGGGTTGGACCTAGATGTATCAAAGGCGTTGCTTAAATCTATGAACGGCAACAACGTTACCCAGATCAGAGGCTACTCAAAAGAACCAGAGCATTTAAGAAAGTCCAAGATTGGCAAGTCCAATGAACCAAGAAAGTAAAATTGTAGAGTTCCCCAAGCTGTCGGAAATCGACCGGCAGTTTGAGGAACTTGAACGTCAACGAGAACTTATATTGAAGCAGAAGGAAGAGATAGAATGGAGAAATGGTGGGAAGACTTAACGCTAATGCGGAGATTGTTTAGGTATCTACCAGATTCTGGAATGATCTACTGCAAAGAACGGTTGCCAGAAGACTTCTACCCTACGGGCAAAGGCAGTTCTTTCGTTAGTGCCGAGGGCGCAGCGAACAAATACAATCTTGAACGTCTAGGAGAGTTAGCATTTAATTGCAGAGTTAAGACCAAACGATCTACATGCTACTACCTAAACGGATCGTCTTCATATAAAGGAAAACAGAAAAAAATGTTCGCGCACCAAGTGGCGTTCTTTCTGCACCATGGATACTATCCGCAATGGCCCAACTCAATCGACCACATCAATCGGGATGGGTGCGACAACAGAATAATAAATCTGCGAGAAGTTACAGCAAGACAACAATCTGCAAACACGGGCATGAGCAAGGCTAATACTTCTGGGGTAAAAGGCGTCAGCTTTCTAAAAGACAAAGGAAAGTGGAGAGCCTCGATGAATGTTGATGGAAAGAAAACAAACCTTGGAACCTTTGCCACAATCCAAGAAGCAACCGCCGCTCGTAAGGCCGCAGAAAAAGTTATTGACCCCTAAGATTTACCCTGCCGTAGTGATAGCTGCGGCAGGATTTTTTTATTGAAACAGCGAGGCTGTCTTGTCGCGGAACTTCTCAAGGAAATCCCGCAACTCTTTGTTCTCTGCTTGCAGCCTTTTTATTTCAGAGTTAGCAGCCACTAACTCTGCAATTAATCGACTGTATTCATCCCTGTTGATCATAAGACATCAGCTTATAAGTTAGTCTACGTGCTTGACTTGTAAGTCCTTTAACCTTTTCATCTTGGTGCAAGGTTCCATGGGCGTATAAGTCATCAAGATGCCCCATAATTTGATCACCCATTAGATCTATGCGTGTACGCAGATGCATATTATCTTCTATTATCTTTTTGTACTCTTCACCTTTAACGTTCATGGTTCTCTCCTACTTAGATACAAAGTATACTTCTACCTTGGACACCAACTCACGTTGCCGGTGCAGCGATGCGCGTATGTCAGGTAAATGCAGATCAGTAGCGTCAAAAATCTCACGCATGGTCAAGGGTTTTCCTGCCTCTTCCAAAACATCAAAGATCTTTACGTCTATATCATCCTCATGGTCATTAACTTCTGGCTCTGGCTTTGGAGTTGGCTGCAATTCATCCGCCGTTTCCGCCTGAACATTAACCACGCGCCATGGAATCTGTTCCCGCTTGTCAGAAAAGTTAGGCAAAACCTGCGCGTGAACCGCAGTGCCAGGGCTGAGTTCCATCTTGTCTACAATGCGAGAGTTAATAAACACCCCCTCGCCATTAGCCAGTACCCCAAAGGCACTGCCCGAGTAGGTCAACTCTTCAACCAATACCCGCTTGGTATCTACTATCATATTCTATATCCTTCTTGTCTTAGATTACTTACAAACTGTTTTAATTCTAGTCGGGCCTGATACAATCTGTTCTTCGCATCAGCCCCAGCACCTGTCTTATACGCTTCGGGCTCAAGAGTATCTACCATGCGCCGCAAATGTTTTAATTCTGCTTCTTGTGCCGGTGTCATCCCGTACATTCTCCATCATCTTCTTGGCAAAGGGCGCCCACCTCTTCATTAAAGATCCAATCGCCCTGCCGTTTTACAAAGTTACCAACATCGTCATAACTTCTGCGCTTGTGAAATGTCCCCCCTATCTTCTTTTCCATTGCCGACCACCACTCCATACGATCCGGATGCTCTCGCCACATCATTGCCAAAGTAGCCTCGCTCTTCAAGAAACAACCATCACAGTTGCCCTTCGCCGTAACACCATTCGGACCAAACAATCTCAAATCAAAAGGCTGTTGCTTCCAGAAATCCATGACCGTAGCCTTGGTTGCTCCCGCATCCGCCAACGGATACCAAAAGGTCCACCGATCTTTGCTGTCCCCACGATTAATTCTGCGGGGCTCGTCAGCACGAATGCCAATACCAGAGTTCCAATGCTTCCATTTTTGCGACACCAGGTAACGCTTGATCGTCCGTACCTTTAACTCTGCCGTGCAAAATCTAGCCACTGCGTTGGGCAAATAAGGTTTGTATAACAGTGTCTCGAACGGCTCACCGTTTCGCGCAGCGGAGTTGTGGCTCACCTCTTTAAACGTAACCTTGTTATCAATCCGGTCGTACTCCAACCACTTAATCGGCACGTTCCACCGGTCACCACACTCATGCACAAAGTCTAATGTCTGAGGCATCTCGCGACCAGTGTTGGCAAAAACAACCTTGCACCGATCAGGCAACCCGCCGTTCTCTTCCAAGATCTTGTGAAGCATATACCCACTGGTCCTGCCCCCCGAAAAACTTATTAAAACATTGCCTTCGGGCAATAAATACTCTGGCATTATCTGCGTCCTTTGATATAATTTTTATGAGGGGCGGCTTATTCAACTGAAACCGTACCTGCGCTCAGTTTGATCGTTACAACTCCGATGTTCACCGCCGCCCCTCACCATCACTTAATGATATCTATACCATGTCTGAGCGCCGTGCGAATTACGCTCTTGCGTTGCATGTTTAAGGCAGCGGCAATCTCACCCGCGTTGCGCCCCTGCTTAGTCATGTCCATGATAATCTTAGAATTTAACTGCAATGGGCGCCCCTGCTTGGTAGCAAACCTGCCAATGCGCCCCTCAACAACCTCATTTTTAATGCCGTAATTCGGACCTCGATACCCATAAGGCTCTAGCATCCGCTTGTTCTCCGCAGCGGCAACATCCAATACTTTCTGTCTTCTTTCTGATGCATTCACAGTTTGTCTTCCCTCTCGTCAAAATGATGGGCCAACCTACGCAACTCAGTGGCTATGCCCTTGGTTATAACACCCGTAAACAATGGCCGGCGGTCCTTAGCCAAGACCGCCTCACCAGCTATCAATGCAAACGTGGTATCAGTTAATTCAAAGGTCAGATGAGCGACCTTGAAATGTTGTCGCGGCGCCCCTGGATGCCGCGACTTTGCCTTAACGCTATGCGTACTCATCTTCAGGCTCCACTTCGCCAGAACCATCACAATTCTCACAAGCAACCCAGTATCCCACCGGCTCAAAGATCCCGCCAAAACACTCAAACTTTTCGCGCTCGACCTGACCTTTGTATCCGGTGTGACTGCACTCCGGACACTCAATCATGCGGATCACCAATCCTTTGACCCGTGTCCTTGTAATAGTTTTCCGCTAACTCAGAATAAAACTGAGACAACGCTATGCACATAGAGTCATTATCCTCCATGTCCAAAACCTCATGCAACCGTTGATGCACGTACTTAGTAGCAACGGTGCTTGCGCCCCAAGTGTAATCAAGCATCAAAAATCTCCCCGATAATAAACCGATCTGTTCCACCCATCGAACTCAATCCAATCAGCCGCTAAATCAAACTTCTTAGCGTACTCCTCCCTTTCTGTATGGTGACGATACCGAGGGTCTGCGTCCTCCGTTAAATCATCGCGGATCTTAGCCGCAATCTCCCGCAAATTATCAGAAGATAAATACACCTTCATAGGGTTTTCGTTGTACTGATCAGGGCTTGCATAGCTCTGGTTAATTAACTCATGCAAATCCCAATGCTTGCGCCAGTACTGGATCTCCAACCGGACCGAGGCAATAGGCCAACAAACCTCAGAAGGACGCAACCCTGCGTCCCCCGTCTTTACGTGACCGACCGCTTCCGTTGGCCGGTCAACAGCCTCATACTTTTCCTTCACAACACTCGTTGTAGTGTTGTTCCGCTCCGCAATTAAATATGCATCTAATCCCATTACTTCTCTCCTTGCTGCTTACAAAATGCTTTCAATCCACCCGCAGCGGTCCACTCAGCCGGCGGCATGTTGTCCCTAACGCCCCATGTCTCATCATCAAAGAGATCGTCAGTCTCCCGTGCAATGCGAACCAATGCCGACTTGGTCGGATGGGAATAATCATACGGACAATCCCGAACCGCTAGCCATGCCGCGTCATTAAGTGCCTTCATCCGGTCTTTATATTCTTTCATTCTCTCTCTCCATAAAACTACTGATTAATCCTTGCGCGACTTCCGAGACAATCGCGTTCCCGTAGGCGCGGCATCGTCCCACGCGACCGGCAATCCCATTAGCCAGCGGGAATGTGCTGGGTTCAACTGGCCTCCACTTTCCATCCCTGCAATAGAGCCAGTCTGCATCTCGCCAGACACCGTTAGTCTTTGCGCCTGAACCAAGGCTTGAGCCGTGTCCGCCAAGTTCTGACCTGCGTTCCTCGTTTCCAATCTCTTGCGACTGTACTCTTGAGGATTTGACACTCGGCTCATATTGTCGTCCGCTACTTGAGGAGTGGGCCAGCCCGACATCTTCGACAGTTGCGTCAAACTCGATCCGGACATCCCCGCCGTAATTCCCGTGCCGCCCCGCGTCCCGTCCGATGCCGCCGGCGTTGTCCATCCCGCCAATCTCGCCGCGTCCGCTGGGTTCAACCCCGCATTCATTCCCCGCCGAACCTTCGCGTCCGGTTCCTCGCCCCGACCGTTGTTGGTCGCATTCGGAGTGGGCCATCCCGTCAACTGTGCCGCCACATCCAATGTGTCCGTGCTGATCTTGCCGTTCCGAATGCGTCCACCCTGATACCCGCCCTTGTGATCCCGAGTGGTCGGAGTGGGCCACGAACCACAATCGTTGCCTGATGTGCGGCGCACCGAAGCCCGAAGCGCACAAATCGAACGGTGCAAAGGCGTAGCCCTCTCCTTCCATGTCAGCTTGTACAAGGTCGATCCAACCAAGGCCGTCTTTACTCGCAACCTGTTCTCCAAAGACCGTTGCAGGTCGGCACTCGCGGATGAGGTGGAACCAGTCTGGGAATAAGTGCCGCTTGTCAGCAATCCCCTCTCTCTTGCCAGCCCCGCTGAAAGGCTGGCACGGACAGGATCCCGTCCAGACCGGCCGGTCATCGTCCCATCCCGCACCCCTGAGTGCGTGGCTCCAGACGCCAATTCCTGCGAAGAAGTGGCACTGAGTAAATTCAAAAAGTTCCTCTGGTCTGACATCACTAATACTCCTCTCGTCCACTACACCATCCGCAATTAACCCCGCACCAATTAAGTTGCGGAGCCAATCAGCGGCAAACGGATCTATCTCATTGTAATACGCACTCATGAAAACAAAGCCTTCAATTTCTTGGCGGCTTGCAACCTCTTGCAAATGTCATCCCACTCAGCATCATCGCATGGCACATCATCCGACTGAATGCCCTCCTGATGCTCAATCATGTGATCAAGAGCAACTTGCAAAACGTTGTACTCAGCAGCCGAAATTGTAGCCTTCACCAACAGGCGAAGGTTACGATCTACATTGTTCTCAGACAAATATTGCTCACCAACAATGTTGTTCGCCAACAAAACAGACTCAACCTCTTCACAGTAATCGTTGAACCGATCTTGCGCGGCTTCTGTGTAACGCTCATCGCCGTTCGCATCAGTCACCAACAAAATCTCATCACCGTTGTTCGCTTCCAACATCAGCCCTGCTAACTCAGAGTACAACTCAACGTATTGATCCGGTCTAATAATCGCCATCTTCCATAGCCTCCCATAATTTAATGTATGCATTCAAGAAATTGCGCTGATGAATAAGCAGGGTGGACGAATCTTCCAAAGCCAAATCCATGGCATCGCCAACATAATCAGCGTAGCCATTCTCATTAATCCACCGCTCGTATACAGCAACCAACAAAGAACGAACCCCCGCAGTATTGCGAGGATCCGTAGGTGTGAAATCAAACCGTGGCATCAGTTCGCCCTCCAAATAGCAAGAGCATCAGCCTCGGACATGTCATTTAATATGCGCCGCTTCTCAGAACCAAACACGGTCCACGAACCGTCAGTCTCACGGGGATGGTACTTGGTCTGGTAAATGCCGTCCTGCCCCTCAATCTGAAACAAAACATGAGACTTCAACTTGCGCTTCATATCACGCCGCGCCAAAAATGCCTCAACCTCCATGTTGCACCACAACTCCAAGTCCATGGGCAAACCCTCAGCAAACAATTCACACGGCTCAAGATTAGGCATCGCATTACAATGTGCCTCAACCTCTTTTAACCGCCGGTAAAAAGGCATCGCACCCTCAGTGCTATCTAACTTGAATTTAGAGTGGGGGCGAACGTCAGTGCAACCGCCATGACCCTGATTGCTAACCTCAGCAAAGACCTTGCCATCTACCCAAAGATTGGCAGTGAAACACAATGTCTCCTCAGACATCCACTCAGTGTACTTAATAGATTTCAATTCCAAATTCATGACAAGCACTCCAAATCAAAACGGTTGCGGACGTTCTCTAAATTCCTCTGCATAACCTCAGAGTGATTGACCTCAGATAACGTGTCATCTTCCACACCATAACGAACGTCACAATCCCACTCGTCATGAGCATCTTGTAAAGCAGCAAACAAAGACAATTGCTCACGGGTCAATGCTTTCAAACCCAAAGACCGCGCAACAACATCACGAACCAAATCACCACGGTTGCCATCAGCAATGCCAATGCTCTCAATCTCCGGAGTGTAATGCTCATCAGTAATGAACACACCAACAGCACACATGCCGCCCTTACCATCACGATAAACACAAGAACGGTTCCGCATACACGGACCAGACATCGCGGATAAATGCTCCGATGCCTTGTTAAAAATATCTTGGAGTTCCATCTTCTACCTTCCTCTCTACTACTAGTCGAAGCATCATGCCTCACGAATCAAGTTAGACGCACCACGGTCCGATGTCAAAATGTTTCTTGTGTTCGCACTATAGGGGGTAGCTGGAGATTTTGAAACTTTTTGAACTGAAAACTATTGGGATTTGGTGCGAACAACGCGAACAACATACTAAAGATGAAATATTATTAAGCCCGGACAAGGGGTTATAATAAACTACCTTGTTCGCACCATACTTTTGAGTAGTGCGAACAAGGTGCGAACAACGCGAACAACTTTACCAGTTGCCTCGTACTGCCCTCTCCTAGATTTTTCGGTCCAACCCGTCTCAATTCCTCTGGAGAAAACCCTATATGGAAACTTGCTGCATCGCGCAGCGACACCTATAATGCCTATAAACACTGAGGATTTTGCTATGGCATCGCTGAAAAAGAAGATCGAGAAAGCACACTCCAGAACGCTGACGCCCAGACAAATGACCTTCGCACGGCACATTGTGGAAGGCATCTACTCCAATGCTGAGAGTGCAAGAAAAGCCGGATACAAAACGTCCCTTGCACAAGAACACGCCTCTCGTTTGCTAAACGGTCGGGACTATCCCCATGTGCTAGAATACATACAAGAGATGCGCGATGAAAGAGAACGCCGGTATGGGGTGTCAACCATCGGACAACTGCAACGCCTACATCAGCTATCCGAGGGGGCTGAAGAGGCAGGTCAATTCTCTGCCGCTATCAATGCTGAAAAGATACGATCAGCACTTGGCGGTCTGACTGTAGACAGGCGGGAACAGACACACACCATCGACACCATGTCCCGTGATGAAATAGTCGGTCGGCTTGCTGATCTCCAAAAGAAATTCCCACAAGCATTTGTGATAGATGCTGAGTTCAAGGATGTGACAGATGTCAAAGGGACCAGAGGCGAACTTTTGGAACACGATAAGGCAGAACTTACCGTCGAAGGCATCAGCGACACGGATTGAGAACGTACATGGCGGGGGAGTTCCCGATGTGCATGTAATCTGGGATGGATTACCCTTCTGGATTGAATTGAAGACAACCAAAAGCAATGCAGTCAGCCTCCGATCTCATCAAGTTGCGTGGAATATGCAGTATTGGTCGCGAGGGGGCGCGTGTTTCTTCTTGGTCAAGAGCCTCTCTGACCGTTCATTGCATCTATTTGGGGGGGATCAAGGCCCATGCCTCATGGAAAAGGGGTTGAAATGCGGGGTTGGACATGTTTTCGGGGACGTTGGTGCCGTGTTCACGGCCCTGCGCCCCCGCTTGCTTAATCATTACGCAGGTGTCTGCGCCCCTGCGCCCTAGTTTCTGCGCCCCTGCGTCAGGGTTCGGGCTCCGCAGGTCTGCGCCCCCGATCGAGGTGGCCGGCCAACCGGTCTGCGCCCTGCGCCTTCGCTCTAATGTGTGTGTGTGAAAAAAATTTGGGCGGCGCCAGGGAAATCCCCAGCGCCGCCCCCGTTGTTACTGTCGATGAATGAGTAAGTCACATGCTCTTTCAAAGTTAAACTTAGGAGCGTGATCAAACACGCCCCCGATTGTTGCATTGTCTGGCATTGCGCTGACAATTTTGTCCGCAGCGATTTCGGCGGCATCAAAATCCTCCGCCTCAATTTCAAAGAACACGGTCGCTGTTGTTTCTACAGTAAACTTAGTCATTTTAAATCCCCCGCCCGTACAAAGTGCCAATCACCATAATAGCAGAATACATCATAGCGCCCTTGCTGTAGTGTCGCAGCGAATGGACTGCGCCCTTGATCCTTATAGATTACCTTGTTCATCTCTGTCTGGTAAGGATCATAGCAATCAGACCAGCAAATCCGCGCTTGTCTGGGCCCGACTATCAGACGCTGTAGGAATGCGCCGCTTCGCGCATCCATAATGGAGTGCATCAACTCTGCGTCCTCTGCTGTCTCAATGTCTTTAGGATCTAGATATATGTAAACGTTAAAGCCTCCGTCTGCGCTTATGTCGTTTGCCAAGGTGAAAATTGTATCCCCTGCCTCAATGGCAAGGGATGCGATGTCACAAGAGATCTCTGCGGTAATCATGAAGGGAATTTCTCTTGCATCATTTTGCCTACAAGTCTGGCTTGTTTCATGACATCCATTTTAGGATGCCTCATTTCAACAATGGTGCGACACTTGTTCCAGTATGTGTCCTGAGTCCAGAAGTCTGGCTTTGCGTTTACTTCCTTCTCTATCTGGTCTGCTAGATTTCGTGCTGCGTCATAGTCCATTTTGTTTTCCTCTCTACTAGTGCGGGGACACAATGCCCCCGCGTTGATTGTGCCACTAGTGCTGTACAATGGCAATTGATTTCGGTGAATTGGTGCTATTGCCCCCGCATAATTTACAGGCATTGCATTGCACCCGCCGGCCGGCCTCTTTACTTGCGGGACAAAGGATCTCTTTGCCTTTTACGATATCGCCTAGGTCTGTAATGACTCGGAACGTCCGCCGGCCGTTGTTCCAATGCGCGACCGCTTGCGCTTTTGTGTCTGCGCTTTGCATTGCAATATCTGGACGAAAGCCAGATTGATGCGTGTAAGCCAGATGAGTCGCGCAACTGGTCAAGAGTTGATCCCATACCCAAGAAGGAATTGCTGCAGGATCCCCATATGTGCCAAGCCTAACAACACGGCCGGCCCCTAGTGTCATGCGGTCCCCCCTATTGTCTGCCATGGGATAAGTACCACGTAAGAATGATTTATATACTATGGTCGGGCCTTGCCCGAGATTAACATAACAGTCACGCTTGACCGCTTGTTTGCGCTTAGGGTCCTCGGTCGGTGTCCCCCTGAATTTACAGTCACCACAGATAGAGAAGTCTGCGCCTGTCTTGCTTGCGTCTAATGGGGAGATATCGGACCGGATTATATAGGTCTGTAAAACCTTCCCTGTCTTAGTGTTGCGGTCGCTATAAGTTGCAATGGCAACAACAGGTTTACCATCCAAGAGGCTTTGCCCTTTGTATATGATACCGGATTTCATGAGTCGGATTCCTTTCCTATTTCTGGTTAACGTAGGTTTAGTCTATAGTATCGGTCGCGCAGCGGCAACATATTTGTAGGTCTGTATAGTCAAAAATACATCGAGCCCCGCGACTCCAGGGGCGCAGGTCTGCGCCCCCGCTAGCCGGCCGGCCGGCCGATATGTCTGCGCCCCCGCTAGCCGGTATATATCTATAGATGTCTGCGCCCCCGCTAGCCGGTCGGTCGCTTGCATATCCTGCGCCCCCGCTAGCCGGTCGATCTCTATCATGTTCTGCGCCCTGCGCCCTGCGCGTTCGCGGTGGCCGGCCGGCCGAGACCTGCGGATCACCGGCATGAGTTGGGCGCCCAACGCGGCACAAAAAAAAGGGCGCCGGTGTGGCGCCCTTGGTTCTATTCCATCCATTCGTCTGGATGTGGTGACATGATATGATTTACTCTAGCACGGTCGGCCGCGTATTGATCCACTACCGGATTAGTACATGTGCCGGTCGTGGGATACATCATAATCCCGCATCCGAACTTAGTGAATTTGTAAGCGGCATCGCGATAGTTCGTTGCGTTACCCTCGCTTACTACATCGTGTAGCGTGTCCATCTCCCATGGTTCGCCACAATGTCCGCAATAAATATCTGGCATGGTTCTCTCTCTCTTTCTTTGGTTAACGTATGGTCAGCCTACACAACATAGGCTGACCGGTCTAGGTTAAGATACCGGTATTGTTACCGGTATGTTCCAAATGTGAACGACGGCATTGCCGTTCTTATCAACGTTACCCTGCCAGTGTTCTATGGCAAGGTCGCGCTTCAATCTTTCAAGCAACAAAGATTGGTACAAGGTCATGCGTCGACCTTATCGACGGCCGCTTCAATCTTGGCATTGACCGGATTGTCAGCATAGGATCCTGTGAAATCAGACTCCATGCGTTCCAAGCGTCGCTTCAATTTCTTTTTCACTTCGTCGTGCATGATAGTTGGTAGATGCATTGCATCAAGCCCTGCTATCAGCATCTGGACCTCAATATATTCTAACTTGATACGCATGGTTCTCTCTTTCTTTTCTGGGTTGGCCGCGATCCGGCCGGTGTCATATCAGGATTGATATGTTACGGCACCCTATTGCTAGGGTGCCGGCCATATCTTGCCTTACTTCCAAACAAACGGCGCAACCCGCTCAGATGTTTTGACCGTTCCAATTAACCATCTTCTTATCGCTTTGATCTGAGGCTTTTGAAATCCTTCCGGTCCTGCACTAGTATACTCGCCATCCTTGTCAGGGTATACACCCGCTTTGACCGCGTCTGATAATGATGGCATTTTACTTATCACGGTCACGTTTGACTCAGATGTCTTATTCCACCGGTGTGCGTAACCGGCTTCGATTGCCGCCTTCTCAGTCTTCTTGATCTCTTCGCCAATTGCCTTCGACAATGCGCGGCAAACATCTAGGCGGGATGCCATCAAGCTACGGTCATCAGCATCCTGATGAAATCCTTCGCGTGTCATGTCTTCGATTAGGTTAATAAGTGTCATGTCTTACCTCTTTTCTGATTAACTAGGTCCGCGTTTTGCTTTCCCTAGATGTAATCTAGGCGATGATTCGGGTGCTTGTCAACACAATAATCG
>Ga0181395_1000696_pt1 | contig 14002 bp, 27 predicted proteins | sample 18SPOviralmetaG_FD_130124 | JGI IMG/M metagenome (GOLD analysis project Ga0181395, IMG submission 130124) | Marine viral communities from the oligotrophic San Pedro Time Series (SPOT) site, San Pedro Channel, CA, USA - 18 SPOT_SRF_2010-12-16 | ecosystem: Environmental > Aquatic > Marine > Strait...
ACTGTTGTAGGAGCTACAGTTATCGGTTGATTGTAGATATTTAGTGAGCTATACACAGTTTTGCCTCAATAGTACCATGTTCTTAATATATTCTAATCCCTGTAGGTCTGCCCGCACGAGCAAATAATGGGTTAAACTCTCGCCATATTAAATACCCTACAGCGTCAGCCATATGGTCATAACCAGACTCTTTATCTGGCTCTCCTTTTTCTGTATATGACTGAAGTTCCATAGATTCAATTAGCTTTCTGCAACTGGCATGGATTTGAAAACGGCTTTCCCCTTTGCCGTTACATAGTAAAGCCTGTACGGCAGAGATCCTGTCTCTAACTGGCGGGTTTGAACGCGGGCTTTGATTGCTGAACCCATAGCTTTCAAGAATTTGAATGTCTGTTTGACTTGCATTAGTACTTCTGTTGCCTCCACTAGCATCTGGGTAAATGTAAATCTTGTTCATAGGGTATCTGGATTTGATCTCTTGAGCAATAGAGTCTGTATCGTGAGAGCCACTAATCTCATCAAATATTAACAATTTTTGATCTTGAACAATGCCTATTACAGCGTTCATGTTTCCAATGTTGAAATCTAAACCTATACGCAATGGGTCAAGTCCAATATCAGGTTTTGCAGTTATTACATTATTTTCTCTTTTGAACCTATCGTAAACTTGCCCTGTTGTGAGATTGACGAACTCTCCGTTGAGGTAGGCTTGCAACATACTAGGGTCATAGTTTGCTTGCATACGTTCAATAAAGTCATCTGGTAAATGTGGGTTATCTTGCGTTCTCATGCGTATTAGTTTTCTGTCGCCCCTTTCCTGAGCAGCTTCAGAACCAAAGGTATTCCACATCCATCTGAAACCCTCTGGTGTACTTGCTGCACAAAACTGTCTTACATTTCCAGATCTGAGCCTACCTAGTATCTTAGGAAAGGCTCTATCACAAACAGATGGCGCTACTGTATCGATTTCATCAGCTAACACAAAAGCCAGATTTAGACCAATTATCCTAGACCAGTTTTCAAAACTTCTACATAGTATTTTCGTATCACCTTTTGGAAGATGCAATACGTACTCAGGTAACGGACTAGCTCTAAACGTGTAAGGTATTTCGTAATATTCCAAGAACTGCTCAAAATCAGCTTGCCATATATCTCTAATTAATGGTCCAGTTGGCTCCATAACTGCACCAGTAAATCCTACATTAAGTGCTGCAAGTTTCACACAAACAGCACATAGCGCTCTAGTTTTCCCTGCACCATAACCAGCAGACAATCCCAGTATTTCAGTATTGCTATTATCAAAAAATTCTCTTTGAGGTTCATGGAGATCATTTCTTATTTTTTCTAAAAGTTCATCAACATCTAAAGAAATTGCGCTACTACCTCTTACATCTAGTACTGATCCTTCTCTAGATAAAATACTCATGTTGATACTTGGGCAATCTTAGCCATTGCATTTATACACCCTAAAGCAACGTGTAATTGACCAGTATTTCTAGCCTCTTTTTGTAGTGTAGAAAGCTGGCTTAACATATCCGCGGTAAACTGCCTTCTGTCGATGTCAAAATCTTTCTTGAGAACTATACGGGCATCTTGGATATATTGTTCTGTTTGTCTAAGCTTCACCCCCCACTCAGCCGCGGTATATTTTATGATTTCTGACCGCGTTACACCACGAGATAATAGGCCAGCAATTCTGTAAGTTCTATATTCTTTTTCTGATTGAGTCGCCTTTTTTTTGCCACTATTTTTCTAGTTTGTTGAATGAGTCAAGAGCGTACCAAACGTGAGAGTTTCTATAGCCTCCCTGATGTGTTGGAATAATTGGTGTAACTCCATGCCTATTGCGCCAAGCTGGATATACCAATAATGAGTTATCAGTTTGGTCAAATGTAGCGTTATAGTCTGGTACGTGTAAGTTACCTCCCTTACTATTTCGTCTTTTAGTAATTATCATATTTATAGCACCTTTTACATTAGCGTGGTCTTGATGAACAGGAGCAGAGATATTGCAATTAGAGATAGTAGAACTAAAATTATTAGCAAATCGCCAGTTCTCAGGTATTCTTTGCCGTATTTTCATTAAGTGAGCATCAGCAACAGTAGGAATATATTTTTTAACTATTTCAAAAGATTTTATTCCAGCCGCATACATAGCTTTAACAAAAGTATTAGCACTTTTTACAGCATGAACAGAAGATCTACTAGCGTATGGCCTTCGCATATGTGGTTTAGGTGGACATGACCCGCAAATAGTTGAATATTGCAATACTTCAGCTTTTTTATTATGTAGACCGCTAGACCTTTTCATTTCAGACTTTGGTACACGCTTCGTATGAATTTCCCTATCAGCTATGTTCACAAGGTTCTGTAACTCATCTGGCAAAGTTTTTATAAACAAACCCACAGGAATACCATCTGGGTCTATAAGAATGCAATCTTCGTGAATATTCGGCTCATAACCGCCTACACTATCTCCAATTTTCAAAGGAGAAGTTACAGGCTTCAGGATTAGTTCAGGTAGTTTCATTTTTTAAAACAATAAACCATTATGCATGGCGGGAACCAGCTTTCGCCCCACATATTTACGTCTCTTTCTTCGTAGTGAATTGTTTTATATGGTGCTTCTACTTTATATCTTAGTTTTTGTTTTTCTAATACTTTCCAAATCCTAGGCAAACTTGGGTCGATATCGAAACTCCACTCATATACGAGTTTATTAAAATCGCTTTTTGTATGGGTAAGAATTGGTATCTCTGCACCTTCTATATCCATCTTGCAATTATCTGCTTTTACAGCTTGCTCGTCAAAGTTAAGACAAGGTACTTTAATAGCTTTATTACTCTTCTTTTTCATAATGGTATTGCGCCATACATTGCCATTTTGAGCTATAGATAGTGTTGTTTCTTTCCTAAAATCATGCACTAAGGCAGCTTGTTTGACCTTTATAGCATTTTGAAAGCCATTTAATTTAGCATTTTTTTCAATTAATTCGCAGTTAAAAGGGTCAGGCTCATAAGTAATTACAGATGCACCTTTAGAAGCTGCAAGTAAAGAGAAAGCACCAACATTACCGCCACAATCTAGCCAGCTTTCATTATTGAGAACTTCCATACCTTTTTTTAGGTACGATTGGTTCGATAAGACCTCTATGAAAGTTTTAATATCGGAATAGCCTTCTCTATAGAAGAACTCAATCCCTCCTATTGAAGTTTTAGTTAACTTCATTAGCTTAATGCTTTTAATGCATTTACTAATTCCTGACCCACATAAACTCCTTTTTTTCTAGCTTCTGCCACTACTTCTTTAGCCTCTTCATAATCTTCTGGTCTAAACTCTATTTGGATTGCTTTCATTACATCATTAGCAAGTCCGTCTGTAGGGTCGTCAAAATCATCTAAAGAACCATAATCAGGTTCGTCTGCAAAAGTTGGTACATCATCACCCCAGCCGAGAACAGATAGGTCAAAACCATTTTCTGTAAGTTTCTCTAATTCAATTTTTAATAAGTCATCGTCCCAGCTAGAATTTAGTGCTAATTGATTATCAGCAATAATGTAAGCTTTGCGCTGATCTTCTGAAAGATGAGAAAGAGTTATTGTAGGAACTTCATCTAACCCTAATTTTTTTGCAGCAGCAATACGACCATGTCCAGCTATTACATTACCTGTGTCATCAACTAGCACAGGATTAGTAAAACCAAATTCTTTTAGAGAATTAACTAATCTTTCTATTTGGATTTCGCTATGTACTCTTGGATTACCTTTGTATAGTGTTAGATCTATAATCCTTGATTGATTTATATGTTCTGGTGCTACTACAGGATAATTTGGAGTTTGAGTCATAAAGCGAGAGGTAACTGACCTGAGTGTAGCTCTTTTTTGCGCTGATAGTATTCTTGAGGTCTTGGCTGTAGCCATAGCCGCTTACCATTAACGATTCTGTAATGACATTTCTGTAATGGGTCGTAGGCTAAAAAGTCTCTAGAGGTTCGGTAAGATAGTCCTTGCATTTTTTAATTGATCTTTTACTTGTTGGATTTCTAAGGGTAATTCTTGTTTTTTATTTTTTAAGTTATTTTGAATAAGTCGACTCATTAGTGTAGCAGTATCATTCCAACTCTTTTTTCGTTTATTATGTAGCTCTCTAATTATATTTTTATCAACATCAATTCCTACACTATTTCTTATTTTTCCTTCACCATCTCTAAAACCATGTGCAACTAATTTTGCGTCATCATTATATTTAGGGTAGACGGCTTCACAATAACAAACAATAGCTAGATCAGCACCAGCACAGCGCTTTCCAGTATCTGTCACATCATAGTCTGGTAGGTAATCGTTAATCAAACCATCTGAATTATTAACAATACCAGTATCATTACAGGCATAACAGTTGTGAAAAGGTGGCCTGAAGGTAACATCACGATCTATTGCAGATCTTTTATAGGGTTTCATAGGGTTTAAAAGGGTTGATTACTTGCTTTATTTGCAAGCATAGGATTCAATTTTGACTGAGATTTACGTTTGCGCAACTCTAAAAACTGCTCATATTGTCCATTTTTAATCCAACGGAAACAGTCGGGGAACATAGGACACCATTCAGCGTTTCTAATTTTCTTAATTCTTGCTTCAATATCTGCCTTTAAACAATCAGGTAATTTATCTCTAGTTTGCTTATCAAGTTTTTGCCATTCAGTAAAAGCTGGTTTCTTTGACTGGCTAATACTTTTTTCAGCATTCATTTCTGAATAAAGCTTCCAAAAAATTTCAAAATCTTTTGTATATGTTTTCTTTTTAGTTTTTTGTTTTAGTTTAACTTGTTTTACTTCGGGTTCATGAGATACACCACCCCTAGTTTGTGTGGTACACCACCCTAGTTCATCAGGTGTACTAGTTGCTGAGACAGACTGCGGTTCATTACTGGAAAGTTGAGGGCTAGGAACTTTGCATTCATGCCAAACTGTAACTCGATATGCGTTAGTCTTTTGGCCATGCTCATCGGTTCTGCTAACTTTTTGCAGCCAGCCTAATGAACAAAGTTGTTCAACAGTATGAATAACCTTAGTTCTGCACATACCAGCATCATTTGCGATTGTGCTATAACTAGGCCATATATTCGGATAGTAGCTTTGCAATACCCACAATACTGCCAGTTGATGTGGGTTAATTCTTCCTTTTAAGGCAGTCGGCAAAGATACGAAAGGAGTATTTTCTGGAATAAAACTCATTTTTTATGAAATATGTAATTACTGTTGAAGGAATTGACGCTGCTCCACAAGGAAGTAAATCATATATCGGCAAAAATAAACTGGGCAGAGGTATGATGATCGAATCGTGTAAGAGGGTGAAGCCATTTAGGAATGCAGTAAGGGTTGAAGCAAAAAAAGTAGTTAGTGAAATAATTGAAGAACCAGTACATATAGAAATAGTCTTTTGGTTCAAGAGGCCTAAATCTCATTTCGATTCAAAGGGTAAAGTATTACCATCGGAACCTAAATATCCAACGAAAATGAATATAGGAGATATTGACAAATTATGTCGCAGCACTTTAGATGCTTTAACATTATCTGCGATTGCTGACGATTCGCAAGTGGTAAGTTTGCAAGCCCGAAAATATTATTGCGACAAAAATTATAAAACAGAGCCACACACTATGATTACAATTCAAACAATTTGTGATGAGTCGGGGGATAAGTAAACTATTTAACTCTCGCATAAGAAAATAGTCTCCCTGTCTTTTGTAGCGCTTTGCAAACTACAATGTTGTTAGGACTTTCAGACTCGCTTCGCATCAAGTCATCAGGCTCCCCGACTAAAGTTTATTTAGTTCTACTTCCAAAGAGTAGCAAACGCGGGCAATCAATCCACTATCTAAAAATTCTTTTTCTTTCATACCTTTAACGCTTGGGTTCTTCTTAAGAAAATCTCGCAGAGCTACTCCATCTTCCGCTCTGAGATACATAAAAATGTTCATGTAGGTGTTTGGATAGCGAGAGAATGTAAGTTCTTACAAGCCGATCATACAACTAAATCAGCGGATCATCGTATTCAGGGATATTCAAATTATAAATTTTATCTTTCAAGGAAGTTAAGTCTACATAGAGAGAAGTGATTGCAATTAAAGCCGCCTCCACTTCTTCCATAGTTCTTTTATCGAGCAGATATTTTTTCCACTTTTCAAGCTCTCTGTAGCAGAACTCTACTTTAGCTTCATAAGCTAGTGTTTGTTCAGCTTTCATTTAGATTGTTTTGAAATTTGTCATTAGCATCTTCATAGACATCTTCAATATTGCGCCCTTCAACTTTGACATCAACATCTAAGCCAAACTTTTTAGCACATACTGTAAGATTTCTGAAAAGTACAATAAAAGCAATAGGAACAGCATTAGTAAAACCCCATTCATAGCCATCTTTTCTAGAACAGTTTTGTACTAATTGAATTTGTTTATCAAGCTGTTTAATTCTTGGACCAAACATTCTGATAAATCTATCAGCTTTTTCCTGTGAAATAATTTGTGATTTTGTCATTAGAAAGGTTGCCCCCAGTTTTCGTTTTGGTTAAGAGTAATTGCGCCTTCTTTGCAAAGTGCGTCTGTCCAGTTATTCCAAGCCTCTCTTGCTGCGATAGCATCGCCTCTTTTTATGAAAGGTTTGATATAGTATCTGAAATCTTGAAGTGCTTGTGCTTTTGTCATTGTTTTAAGTAAATAAATTTGTAAAAGTAAAAGGAGTCTATGAAAGACTCCCTGTATATCGTTCAGCTTTTCCAAACTACATATTTGAAATCATCTCTTGTGTTGCACTCAAGGCCAAATACTTCTCTGACTGCTGGCTCATTGTTTAAAAACTTTTGAACTCTTTCCTTGTATGTTTTAACCTCTGTAAGCTCTCTGTTTACCCAAGTGTTGTGATGCTCAAGATCAAACTCTCTACCTTTGTTGTAGTAATGATTGAAGAACTCATCTTCAGCTTTTTTGATACCAGCTTCAGTAAGCATTTTTTCGTGCTTCTTGATTTCTCTAGTAGCCCATCTGTCGATCTGGTCAGGTAAAACTCTGAATCTTTCCCATTTAGTCTCATTTTTAGCAACAGCTTCAGCTTTCTTAGCATCTGCTTTAGCTTGCTTTTCTAGCTCAGTAAGTCTTTGAAGAACTGTTTTACCTTCTTGTCTAGCACCGCGTCTGTCACTTCTGAACTGAACATACTGTGTTAAGTAGCCATTAGCTGAATTTGCTCCGTAGCGGTAGTTCCACATCATCTGAGTATGAATCTGGAAATCTTCATTGTCTTTTGTGTGGCCAGTAACATTACCAACGATAAGGTTTGCTTTACCAAGCTCTAAATTAGTGTCGTAAACAACATCGGTAACTGCAAGATGGCCGTTGATTCTGCTCTCTAAAAGACCTACGCTGTGATTTCTTTGTGCTTTAGCATTAGCTTTACAAGCTTCATAATTAACTGTGCAGCTAAGTGGTCTGTAGTAATCAGTGTAAGCCTCGTCCCACTCATGCTCTGGCTCAGTAAGAGCAAAAGTAACATTCATAAACTCAAGTCTTGGGGCATTGTGGTAACAAACTTTTCTTGTTTTTGTTTTGCCGTAGCCTACGATCTTTTCGTAAGTCTCGAACTTTTCGCCTCTAGCTTCTCTAGCTTTCCAGTCTCCGTTGTATTCTTTAGCACCTAGCTCAACAGCGCTAGTAAGTTTTTCATAGATTTCTTGCTCTAAGTGGTCAGCAAGTTTTGTATCGAGTTTGAAAGTAGTCATTTGCGAGAATTTGTAAAAGGGTGAGCGCTTCCGCCCATGAATTAATTATGACCCATTAATAGTAAAACCGCAACTATAAACATCAGTAGAACTAAGTAATATTTAATTATCGTAACTTTTAATCTAACAGGGTTTACATATGTGTATTGATGCGTCATAATGAGTGAGCGGTCAGTACCCGCTTTTTTATCTCGCCAATTTTATGGAACAGACAATCACATTTTCTCTCAATGATGAACAGCTTGAGAACTTTGAAAACATACTGCTAGAGGCTAAACACAGCCTTCCAGATGATGAAGAAGAGTTTCAAGATGCTCATGAAGATAGCCCTGCTGGGACTATTCGAGAGCTATTAGAACAGATGGCTAAACAGACAAACAGAGGTTATGCAACTTCTGACTACATGAACTGTGAGGTTTAGTGATGTCTAAGAATATTACTTTAACTACATATCCAGAGGGAACCATATTGAAGTCTTACGACACCTTTGTAGCAATCAAACCTACCGCTGCTGAATATATGGTTACTTCTCAGCATTACAGCAAAACTACTACCCGCCAGATTAATGAATTTTTCGGTGGTGCAGAAAAAGCTGCAAAGGTTAAGAAAGTTTCTCAGGAAACTATGGATGTAATAGCAAATTTTTTACAGGCTTACAACAAATGAGAAATTTATTATTAATGATTGCGGTGTCAGGTTTGTTCTATACGACCTTATCTGGCACTTTACACGACATGACTGTTGCAGATTGCAATGCTGGTGTTGAAGCAGCTTGCAAGGAGATTTCACAATGAAATTTGACAAAACTGGAGACAAGTTTGAAACACTTTTTCAAGGTTTCTATCTTTTATTTGGATGTCCTACAGTAAAAGACCGAGATGAAGTTAGCAGAATGATTTGCATAATGCTAATGGATTCTGAAATTACTAAAGAACACGCGCAGCAAGCGTGTGAAAGAGCAGTTACTGCTCACTTAAACGAAAAAAAATTGGAGGCAACTTTTAATGGCTGATTTTGATTATCAGAAAATGAATGACTATGTTACTGCTGATCCAGAAGTAGCAAAACTTCGGGAGAGAAGAATACACTCACGCAAAAAAATTGAGAGTTTAAAAAATTCTGCTCGTAGTCACATTTGTAAAATGCACGGCTTGTATTTAGCCAAAAATGCTGTGATTGATAAATTTCAATATGAACCTGCTGGTAGTGAAGCTGACGAGATACTTGAAAATATTACAGGCCAATGTTCAGAGTGCTGGGAAGGTGAGTGGCAAGCAGCAGAAGAAGTTGTATTCGACGGGCAACTAAGTTGTGCTGTTGCAATAGGAAACTTAGCAAAACAGATTTATAAGTTAATCGAAGACATTAATCTTATGACTGGCTGTATAGAAACATTAGAAGATGAACTCAGAAAACAATTCAGAACAAAATTTTTTAAAGATCAAAAAGCTATTAAGGAGGTAGAACAATGAACCAGTTAGATTTCACAAGCCCAAAACTTCAGCAATGGTTAAAGTCGTGTCCATTTAAAGTAAGAAATATAGAACAAATGGTTTATAGTACGAAACCTGTACAAAAAAAAGAAGTTTCACTAATCGTTGAAATTCCTATTGCAGAATGTGCATTAAATTTTCAATACTTTGGATTATCACTTAAGAAAAAAACCGAAATATTAGAAGAAAGATACGAATTATTAGATCAACAATACAAAAAATTAATTATTGCAGAAGTAAAAGAAAAAAATCCAGTTAAATTAATTCAATTAGAAGAAAGGTCTTCAGCAATTTATAAAGAAAGGAGAGCAATAATTAGACAGTTGAAGGCAATGATCGAGGCAGAGAAAACAGGTGTATAACGCTATCTGTTTAACTCTATTGGTCGTAGCAGCATACACTAATTTGTTGCTGACAATAAAAAAAACTGGCAGAGGAGACCCTTACAACTCCCATACCAGTTTTAACCCTATCAACCGCACCAGAAAGCGGTCAAATTAATTATAACCATGATTATTCACGAAATCGAGCCATTATCAGTCGACTTTGCAAGTTATCGGGCTGACCCTGCTTACAGCGCTAGTGATTTGAAAATAGTTACTAAGCAAAACTTAAAAGCATTGTGGCATTCAAAATTTAATGAACTTGCACCTCCAAAACTTCCGACTCCCGCTATGAAGTTTGGCACTTTGTTCCATACTATGTGTTTAGAAAACGACTCTTTTTACGGACAGTATAAAGTTGTAGAAGATAAGCGCACTAAAAAAGGCAAAGAACTAGCTCTCGAATATGAGGCAAAAGGCATAACAGTAATTACACCACAAGATGCTGCATTAGCTGACAATATGTTGTCATCAATAATGGCTAATGAAGTAGCTTATGAATTACTAGATAAAGGAAAATCAGAACAAAGTTTCTGGTGGTCACATAGTGCAACGAAATTAGACCTCAAATGTCGCTGTGACAAAATTAATGGCGATACAGTTGTAGATCTGAAAACTACAGGTGAGGGTGGGGCTTCCCCAGAAAGTTTTACAAGAACAATTACTAATTTTTCTTACCACCTTCAAGCCGCACATTACCTACAAGGTACTGGTGCAAAACGCTTCATTTTTGTAGCGATTGAAAAAGTGTTTCCTTACAACATAGGGATCTACGAATTAGATAACGAATTTATTGACACAGGTTATGAACTCCAAGAGCAAGCGCTTCTTAAAATATCTGAAGCTAATCAAACTGGAAAATGGCTCGGATATACCGACTCCGAACCAAACGGAATCCAGACTCTCGACAAACCCTATTGGCTTAACTCCAACCATGACTGAAACTTTATCACCTACTTTCCAAGTTGAGCAGATTACCCCTGATTTTGCTGAACATGTTTTGGAAACAAAAAACACAAAAAATAGATCTTTTAAACCAGCTAATTTAAAAAGATTGATTAGTTCTATCGACAATGGAGAGTGGACTATAACAAATCAGGGTATTGCCTTCGACAAAGAAGGTAATTTACTAGACGGACAGCACAGACTTTTAGCAATTATCAAAACTGGTAAAACATTACCAATTATGGTTGCTAGAAATATGAACCCTAAAATATTTAACTGTATTGATACAGGTTCAGCAAGAACTGCCGCTGACGGACTTTTCATAAAAGGTAGTGCCAAATCAAAACATTTGGCGGCTGGTATTAAAGTATATCTTTTGTACCATGCATACCCAAGAGGTACTTGGCGAAATGTAGTAGTTCCAACTCATGTTGAAATTCACGATGAGTATGAAAGACAAAAAGAACTTTGGGACAAAGTTATGGATCAAATGGCTATCTACCACAGAAAATTCCATTGTTTTAACTTAAGTGTTGGTGTACCTCTTTACAAATTAGTACTTGAAAAAAACTATTCTGTAAAAATTTTACATGAATTTTTCACTCAGTTTTCAGAGGGAACAAATCTAGAGATAGATAATCCAATATTGTCTTTTAGAAATCAGATGATGCAGAAAGGGTTTAGAGTTAGAGGTTCTTTTTATCAAAGATATCAGTTAAATGCTTTCATTAGATTATTTAATTTTTATGTTAATGGAGTTAAAAAAACTAGATTTATGGCACCACCATCTGACTTAGCAGATGTTTTAACAATCCAAAATCCAACACTAGACCAAAGGGAGGTAAGTATTTAATGAAAAAGCCTAATTTAAAAGGTACTATACAGCCACAAGATATTTACAAAAAAGGTAAATACAGTTATGTGTCTTGGGCTAGGACATCTGAGTATCTCAATGAACTAGCAACAGGTTGGGACTTTCATTTAGAAATGCCACCAACTTATGAAACAACTGGTGTAGTTTGGGCTGCACCTGATGGCACAGGTTATCTTATGGGCTATTTTACAGATCCAGAAGGTAGGAAAGGTGCTATCTATCCTTATTCAATTATGGATATGAGAAACAACCCTATGAAACTAGATAAAATTTCTGCAAGAGACATAACCGACTCTCATAGACGCGGCTTTTGTTTTTGTGCAGCAAAAGAATTTAATCTAGGTAGTGAATTATGGACAGGTAATGAGATTGTAAAAGCCTCAGAACCAGTAACATCATCTAAACGTCAAGCAGCTATTGAGCCAAGAACAAATATAGCTGTATTAGCTCGTGATGCCATTGTTAAATCAACAGAAGAATCTCAGTTAGACAAACATACAGAAACTTTGAAAAATAGGTATTCTGAAGGGAAAATAACTGAAATCCAATATAATCAACTTATTGACCTTATCAACGCTAGGAGGAAAGCATTAGCAGCATGAATCAAATCGAACAACAATTTTTAACATCTGACCAGTTAGCTGAAAGATATGGGTTAAGCCCTGCAACTATTGTTGATTGGCGAAGAAAAGATCGTGGACCCGAATACTACACACTTCCAAAATATGCAATTTCATCGGGTTCGGCTAAGGTTCGATACGAACTTAAAGAAGTCCTTGCTTGGGAACAAGCAAACAAAATTACACCTAAAAACCCTTTTTAATTATGGCTAGATTACAACCAGCATTTAACGCTAAATTCAGAATCGTTGATAATAACAGCGATAGAGACAACGCACCAGAAAGAAACATGATTATGGATTTCACTTGCGAAGAGGCAATGAAAGCAGCAACTTTTCTTGTCAAAAAATGTGAAGAGGCTGAAATGGAAGGAACTACAATAAGAATCTATACAGACAAGAAAGAGTTCACTGAACAGTCTGGATTCTCCCTTTGGGGCGGTATGTGGGGAAATAGTGGCAGACTTCAGCCTTTACCACCAAAAGACGCATCTCAGGGCAATGTAGAGTCTAAAGATGACTTCCCCTTCTAGCTTTCCTTACAATCCTTATGAGGGTCAAATATTTTACGACCCTGATACGGAAAGAACTTTTGAATGTCAGTTTCGAGATCCTTTAGACCGAATGATTAATAAGCACCTTGCACATTATGTCTGGTGCGATATTACAGAAGATGGAGAAAATTACACTTTTAATTCTTTGTCTGATCGTTAATTTGAGGCATTACAGTTACAGCAATTCAGTTGATCGCGGGTTGCACTGTATTAAATTTGTAAGTCTGTGGGCGTAGTCGGAACACGTTTCAAACACAGAGTAGATATGAGGTCTGGCAAATATGTATATAAGTCCTCAATTTTTCCCAAACAAAATATACTTTAGGCGCTTCATTAGAGGCGCTTTTTTTTTGGATTTTTCTCTTAAATTAAATATCTGTTCTTGCTGCTGGCATATTATTTCTAAAGCACTAGCTATGAAATTTGCTTGATTTGAATTAGTTTTTAGTAAATGTATTGTGTATGGTTTTAAATCTTCTATATTAGTCAATTCTTTTATGGCGGTAATAGATTTCTTAACCTCAAATTCTTGTTCAAGGCTCACACCAGTAGTCAAAACTTTCATAATATCTTTCATTTTACTGGAAAAAGTTTTTCTTCAATCATATTGACAATGGCATCATCAACGTCATTGTCTGATTTTGCAGCCAAATCTTTCAAAAGTGAAACAGCAGCTTTACGCAAAGATTCAGACTTGCCAAATTTAATAAACAGACCGATTAGAAATTTAGACATAATTTGTGTGTTTTCCCAAACATAGCACTGATTATTGAAGTTTGCCTTCTATCCTACTGACCGCCTGTGATAGTTTATTTAGTCTGGTATATATATCTATTATTGTTTTTTCTCTTCGGTTGCTCATGTTAGATAGCACCATGACAAAAGCTGTAGCTGCTGCTCCTATTAACGCTGCTTGTACCTCAGTCATTGCTTTAAGTTATAATTATGCCTAGTATGACTAATAAATCTCTGTTATGACAGAAAAAGTAAAAATTCTAGAACAAAAAACAGAAGCAATAGAAGATGAGAAACCTGATTATCAGGAGAAAATTACTTTCTTAATTTCTACTGTTGCTCAAGGATTTATTCTTGCATGGTGTTTAGTCGTCTTGTCTCTTGGATATATAAAGCTGCCTAACAAACTATTTGGAATTGATATACCAGACCAGCCCCGCGTGGATTCTACCTTTGCAGCTGGACTCTTAGGAAATATTTTAGCTGGAATGGGTGTTTCTGTTAACGCAGCACAGGGAGCAAAGAAGAAAAAGAAAGAAACAGAAAATGGTGCTAATGGTAACTCCAATGGTGGACAGCAAACTATAATAATAAGACAGCCTCTTGAGATCGTCACAACAAAACCTGACGTA
>Ga0181395_1000700_pt1 | contig 13962 bp, 32 predicted proteins | sample 18SPOviralmetaG_FD_130124 | JGI IMG/M metagenome (GOLD analysis project Ga0181395, IMG submission 130124) | Marine viral communities from the oligotrophic San Pedro Time Series (SPOT) site, San Pedro Channel, CA, USA - 18 SPOT_SRF_2010-12-16 | ecosystem: Environmental > Aquatic > Marine > Strait...
CCACGAGAAGAACCAACAATAACATCAGGACCCTCTTCATCAACAGCCTGCTGAGCAATCTCAACAGACTCGGGAAAACTGCTTCTTGGCAATGCAGGGTTCAAGACCTCGTAGCCTTTGCCAGATAAGTAAACAGCTTTGGCACCACCCGGCTTTGATTCCAATCCATGCAAAAATAATACTTTCATTTTTCAACCTCTAGCTTTAATTAGTCTCTTCTTGCTCAAGATTTCGAGTAAGTTTTAAGCCTTCTTGATATTTTTCATAAGCTTCTTCATAAACATTCCCAGAATGATTGTTGTGCTTCTGGAGATACGAGATACTCACATTGCCAATTTCCTCAGCTTCTTTGTTCATCATGCCTGTCCGATACCATCCGCCATGATTTTCTTGATAGGTTTTAACATCGATTGCAAATATAACAGGCTGTGCTTGCTTCATCCTTTCCGTGTGACTTTTCTTATTGTCGGGGTCGGGGGCAATATCTGTAAAACAGTTTATGTGAAACCCGCAACCGGACAAAAGTTCTATAATGAGTGGAGCAGTGTCAACACCATCTACATAATGACACTCGATCATCATTGCTCCAATATCTTTTAGTCGCTTGCTGTTCTTCAAGATAGCAAGTTCGGCACCTTCACAATCGATTTTTAAATAATCAATATATTCTACCTGAGTCAGATCAAATATATCATCGAGACTGATAGACATACAATTTTCTTTTTGCGTGCTCTTTTGTGACGGAAGCAAAGAGGCACTACCGGAGTCTCCATCCCCTGCATCAAATAGAGTATAGATTTCACCAGACTTATCGGCAACAGCCAAGTTAAAGATGCGACGGTTTTCATTCAGCACGTCAAGGTCTTTCAAGATCGAAAGAGAGGCATGGTATGTCTGGAAGGAAGGTTCAAAGCCATACACTTCCTCGAAGGCATCTTCTTGATGCACAAGGTGCATAAAAGCGCCCATGTTTGATCCAATGTCCACGCAGACCTTTTTCTTTTCAGGCGGCACAAAATAGCACCAAGCAACCTCGTCTCTTACTTTGTTAAAAGAATCTTCAAAGTTCTCCAAGTTGTTGCTATCAAAACGAATAAAACGGGACATACAAACTCCATGTGTTGTTAGTCACAACATAACACGGGACCGGACAAAAGGCAAGGAAAAACGTCGAATATTTTTTCCATAATTTTTTTCTCACCTTGAGTCCACTTAGGGCTGTTCAAAGTTTGACAAATCCATATCTTCTTTAAACAATAACGGTACCATGCCAATAATACACCCGATAGCAACACCAAATGTACCAGCGCGTTCATCCATAAATTTCATCCAACCGGGGGCAGATTGCATATCACGATCACTAACGTCTTGTATATCTAGCCCCATTTTTTCGATTGCTTTATCCATTAGCCCACCTCCTTCTTCGCCTGCCATATCCGAAACCATGTTGCCCATACCCGCCGCTGCCATGGTGCTCCAACCAAGCCCTCGGGCGATGTTCGCATCGATTGCATCGCCCGCGACAATCATAATGAAGTTATCAATAAAGCCAAACATAATCATTTTAGAAGATCTGTTTAGAAATCTTACAAGCCAGTCCTTTACGCGTGGAGGGACTGCTTTTCCAACCGCAGCCTCGGCAGCTTCTAAAACTGCTTCAGCATGTTCTCCTGCCATAGATTCTGCCACCTTCATGAGTGTATCTTTGGACGCGCCCATTCTTATTAAGTCTTCCAGTTGTTCAGTGTTGAAATTTGATTTGGTACCACTAGAAGCCGTTTCTGCTTCGTTAATGTCCGAGGACTTTTTGTTGATATCAGCCGCGATCTGCTGCACTGCCTTTTGCATACCCTCGGAAGAAGCGAGATCTTCTAATTTCTGCTTCATTATGCTTTCATAATTTTGTTTAGCCTTGTTAACCAACTTTTTGAATGCTCCGGGAGCATTCATTAATTTCTTAAAACCTGCCCGAAGAGTATCAGCTATTCCAGCTTCGGTTAGCAGAAACTGTTCTTCTGCTAGTATAGAGTCTTGATAGCCACGCCAGTTTTCCATTATAAGTTTCATTTAAGTTCCGCCTTTTGCAATAAGTAGTATAGCAAATTAATAGAATCTCGGATAAATCTATTTAAGGCTGTTCAAAGTTTAACCTTGCAAACTCACCATGCAATTCGAGTGCTTTTTTATCATAAGCACGAGCAGCTTCTTCTTTGGTAGCATAATTGCCAGCATACACTCTTTTAAAGTTAAAGCCTACTCGGGCTGACCATGGCGTGTGTGGGCGACGACCATCGTAGGTAACGCCCTTATAGCCATGTGTGTTATTTTTATTTATTCCTCTATTGCGACAGTTCTCCGCGTTAGAGCAGACACGAAGATTGCTTCGCTTATTGTTAAGCGGGTTGCCGTCTATGTGATCCGTGTACATTCCCTTTGGCGTTTGCATAATCATTTGGTGTAACCCTATTGATGTTTGCTTGGTAGAGTGATATGTTTTGCCATTAACAGTATGCACTCTAATGCCGCCATCGGGATGGTCCACGTTTGTTTGCACATATAGGTGACCGTAACCGCCTTGATGAACGTGCCAGTGATGGTTGTGAATTATATCCCGATCTACGGCGTCGTAAAGTACAGTTTGTTCCCCGTATTTGCGGGACTGAATGATTAGCTCGCATGTCATACCTGCTTCTTCTTTGCTGGTGTATAAACTGCCTTTCCGTGCAGTTTCTTTTTCATAGGCTTTACCATGCTTTTCTTAGTTTGTTTCATAAGACAATGCCTCCTTGCACTCTTGTAGTTCCTGAACCAGAAACGACATATCCTTTACTGTAGCAAAGCCAATCTCAACAGGCTCTTGTTGCTTGGCAAAGTAATAGCCTAATGCTGCCCCTGCCAATACTAGCGGCAGGGATCGCTCAAAGTAATGCTTTAGATCTAACACTACTCTTTTAATTTCTATCATTAGCTGTTTCATGCTCTATCCTGTTTTGCTTCATTAATCACTGATAGCCCTTCGTTGATCGCTGACATCATGCTCTCGGCATTCTTTGGGGTAATCGTGATGCCTTTCTTGGTTGGTAGCCATCTACCCTCGCCCCAATAGTGTACCCTGATATCAACATACTTGTAACCTTTATACTCTTTTGCTGCCACAATATATTTTTCTTGCTTATTTCTCTCTACTTCACCAATGATCGTACCGTTGTGGTAATCCATAGCTTCCTCCCATTTAGACTATACTATAGTATAACACATGATGTTAAATCTGGCAAATTATTTCTGGGCATTTTTTGATAGGGCACCTTTAAACTCCAAAATTTCATTTCGATACAACGCGTGTATCTGGGGCTGGCTCACCACACCAGACTGCGTGGTACATACATTCCGGCTATGAGGGGGGTAGGGGGGGAGGGGGACTACCCCTCTCTCTCTTATACTATTGTTATTACATTTTGTTGTATGCAATTGATTTAACCAATAGTTACAAACTGTATTCCCTACCTTCCCCTCTCTTCTCTCTCTCTACTACTACTCTCTTCTCTCTCTTCTATTAGGAAGGTTTAACCTTTTTATTTTTTATGTCCTCGGATGTTTTCTCTGTTGCTCCATAAAACTCGAACACTTTAGACTCGCATGGTTCGCAATGGTCTATCCACTCTCCTCTATTGCTATCGTCAAGTGAGCAATCGCATACGGCACATAGCGTATCAACTTTCCCTCCACCCATCCTAATCAATATGCTTAAGTCTCCATCATCTTGTGGACCTGCGCATGGCTCGCATACATTCTTGCTACCGCATAACTCACACTTGCCGATATAGTTCTCTGTCATTCCTTCACCTTGATTAAGATGCGAGGGTGATAAAATCCAGTCTTACCTGAGTCCCACTTAACCTTAACAGAATACTTATCTCCAGAAAGAACGACACCTTTACCTCTCGGTCCAAGTGGGTCTGCATGGGTTACGGTCTGACCTCTTGTCGGATGCTCCGAGTGGTCTTTCTTCTTCTGTCGCATAGTACCAATAGAAGGCATACTGCCAAAGTCTTTATTCATCTATCACCTCTCTCTTATATTAAACGTTTAGCCCGCTGAACTTACAAATTGAATATCGTTCTTTGGTTCTTCTGTTGAGGGTACACAGTCTGAGTTCCAGTAGTTGGTGAACCATTGCACCTTATACCTATCAGGATGTAGTAGAGACATACCCACAACAATACCCCAGTCTTTGGTCACATGATGCCTTACTAAGTCTCCTCGCATAGTCTTCCCCCTTACTCTCTAATATAGCCCATTTAACCTTACTTGTCAAACAAATATATGTCCTTGACAAACCATCGAAAATGCGCTTGATACACCCCTAGTTTACCTTATCTCTCTCTACTCTATATAAAGCATGGTTTCTTCTTCACAGGATATGGTCTCAGAACCACCAAGCCCCACTTCGTACCATTCTCCCCCATTCTTCTCCACCCTACATATAGCCTCGGTTGGAAGGGTCAATATCGTCTTCTCTACTACCATATAAACCTTAATCCAAGTAAACAAGTTCTTTTGACTGATATGATAAGGGTGCTCTCTCTTCTCTATACCTACTACTATTCCTATCTCTCCTGTATCATTACAATGATTAAACAGTTTATGTCTTACTAGGTCTCCCCTCTTATACTCTATTGGTAACTTATTTATTTTCATGCCCTCGACCCTTTTGTTTCTACCTTGTCTATCTCTCTAGTAAGGAACAACAGTTTCTTATTTATGTCTGGAACCCACACCATTGAATAGCGTTTGTTCTCTGCGTACTCAATGAATAAAGCAAGGCGTCCATCTCTAGTCCTTACAAGGTCACCGCTTTTCTTTTTTCCCTTCTTGCCCATTGCTTAATACCTCCAAGAGTTCAATGCTGCAAGCATCTCTTTCTCTAGTGTCTAGCCACACAACCTCTACATGATGTTTATCGTTGAAGCCAGTGACGATAGCCCTCCACAAAGGTGTTCCCTTTCTCTGTACCAAGTCACCTACTTTCATGATTCATTCACCAAGGTAAGGTTGCTTGTCCGTGCCCACCTTTGCAGACCTTTAACCGTTGGCGATGACTTCTCGGTTGGGTTTAGGAACGTAATCTTTACTTCCCCTTTCCACTCTGGAACCCCAACAACAATAGCCAACGCACCACCGTTCTTACAGTGTGGTGCGATTCTTACTAAGTCACCGACTTTCACTGACCACCTCCAAGTTATCCTTATTTATGAACAACTCGGCTCCTGATACAGTATGCAAAAAAACGCCAGTCAATGCGTTGCTAGGGATGAGCGTGATTATGGCAAGCCCAGCAAAGTATCCGTTTGCACAGTGTTGTTTAAGTCTAACCAAGTCACCTACTTTCATTACTCCCTCCAACAAATTTTATACTCTGTCTCTATCTTCTCCCTCGACACAGTAAAGGTATGACCACCACCGAGGAAGTCAGGAAAGGGTGTTGCGCTATACAATTGATAAACATCTTCTTGGGGTCTCGGACCTTTCCTTATCTCTTTCACTATCACCATGCTGATACCGTGTTCTTCTGTCCAGCCTTTGGGTCTCGTGATAAGGTCGCCAACAACTGCTTCCCTCTGGATAGTCACTGGCTTTACCCATCTTTTATGTAGTGGATTTGTTTCTAACATCTTGCCCCCTCTTGTCCATTGACCTTGTGTACGTCCATCGTGAGAAACAAATGCTTCTTGCCCTCGGCGAATATATGAGTACGCGCTTTGTTGCTATCCTTTTGGTAGCCCATGAAGACCCCGATGGTCTCACGCCATTCGAGGTCAGTGAGTAAGTGAACCTTTACTAAGTCTCCTACTATCATTTGTCCTCCACTGCGATGACGCGCTCGTTGGTCTTGAAGTAAGGATGCGAAGCACCGTTGCGGTCGGTCATCCAGATGCGTGGGCACGTTGACGATACTGGCTTGGGTGCGTACATATCGGTAAGGACGATGTGACCGTCAAACTTGCCTTCGTTGACAAACTTGGTCGGCGCATCGAAGTTTGTGCCACCGCAGCAGTAACGCTTCTTGTCGAACTTCTGACCCTTCTTCCAAACGTGGACACCATCTTCAAACACTTGGTCGTCGAACGGGACAACCGTGAACTCGACAAACTTAGAAAGTTTGTTCAACTCTGCGTAGAAGGCAGAGAGCATCGAGTCGGACACGGAGCCAGACTGGTCGATGCTAATCGCAAGGCGAGCATAGCGTGTGACCTTGTTGCCACTGTGGATGAAAGGGTAACGCTTGTTGAGGCGACGAACCGTGTTGCGCTTGTTAGCCTTGACGGTCGTGCGGCAGAAGTAACGCAGAACAGAACGCCAGTCAACGGTCGTGCGAATCATCTCTTTGATGTCGCGCTTAGTGCTTGAAGAGCATGAACCCCAAGAGCCTGCTTTGTCTGCTTCCTCTGCTGCCTTGCGGATGTCGTCTTTCATGCGCTGGTTGGCAATCTCGCGAGCCTGTTGGTCTTCAATGCCGTCGCCACCCCAGCCAGAGTGGTCGTCGAACGACTGACCAGAACCTTGACCGTCGCCACCCTGACCGTCTTCGCCAGAACCTTGACCCTCGCCATCTTCGTCGCCCTCGCCACCCTGACTCTGACCTTGACCTTCGCCTTCACCCTCGCCACCCTCACCCGACTCACCCTGCTCGGACTCGGACTGGTTCTCCTCGCGCTTCTTTTGAATTAGTTTATAATATGCCTCGGCAGACAAACCCTTTTCGAAGTCAACAAACGGACCCACGGTCGGGAAGCAGCACTCTGGAGGCAAGTGGTGGTCGCCGTCGAGGTCCATCAACTCGCTGTTGATAGCAAGGTCGCCCGCAACATTCCAATCCATTGACATGCCATCGGAAGGCAAACGACCAGAGACGTGACCCAAGACGATGTGCATGAACTCGTGAACAAGCGTACCTTTGACCCAACGAAAGCGAGCAGAACCCTTGTCGCCCATCTCCTCGCGACGAGCGATGCAGTCTTCGAACCACTTAGGGTTGTAGACCAACTCGTAACGAGCGGTGTCCTTGTTGAGTTTCACACCTGCGGTCGGGATGCTGGTGAGCACACGCTTGTCCATCCGGCGCGAAAGTGCCGCAAAGAACGGCTCATCGAGCAAAAGGCGAGCGGTGTGCTGGTTGAGGTCAAAGGCTGATTTAGTCATAGGAACTCCTTCTTACATATATAATGTATCACGGCAGGGCGGTTTTGTCCACCCAAACCGTGTCAAGGGAATGTCAAGTTAGGAGCCAAAGATGAGACCGATTGAAGCATAAATTCCGTACCCTGCCAAGGTCACGGCAGGAATTAGAAGAAAGCCAGCGAGCACAAGCATGAGCCAGTCTGCGTAGTCGATGTTGTTGCGATTGAGAAAGTTATTAATTGATGAGAACATAAGACACCTCTTGGTTGTTGTGGAAAAAAATTCCCGCGAAAAACTTACAAATAAAAGAAAGGCGGGGCGGCGTGATGCCGCCCCGCTGCTGACTACTCAAGCCCACCAGTCAGCATGATGGTCAGGTGGTCTGCTACAGACACACCACCCGATGAGGTCGCCCCGTGGAGAGCCATGACATTCTCGTCACTACACTCCTGACGCCCAAGCACCTCCCACAACTTCATTGCGGGTTCGGAAGGCATAGTTACAAAGTAATCTGCGAGGTTCTGGACTTGCTCGGTTGCAAGCACAGTGTAGAACACCTCGGCAGCATCCATTTTGTCCACCAGAGCGACGTGCTCGATGACACTGAAGTCTGCGGTCTTCTCGACCTTGCCGTGGGTCAGAACATCTTCAACAGTGACTTGACGGTCGTAGTTCTGAGCGAAGTCACGGAGGGTTACAGCACCCTCGAAGCCAACGAAGCCAGTGGCAAGGACGAAGAGAGGCTCAAGAGCCTGACGAGGGTCTGCAAGGAGACCTGCGGTCGCCAGAGTATCAGACAGGCGTTTCCAAGAACGACGCGAAGGGTACACCTTGTTTGGCTCGTACTCGCCGATGTGCTCCAAGTGACCACGGTTGTTGTTGATGAAGTCCCAGACGAACCCATCAACATTGTCTTTCGACCATGCGAGCCAGTCTTCAACAGTCGGCTCGACATCGACAACCCACCAGCGGTCAAGTTCAGCAGGGTCCAACTCGCCAACCTGATACTGTGAGCCACACTCCTCGCCACCGTTGACGGCAGCGATAATCAGAGTTTCAGGGTGGAGATGACGACCGTAAATCTTACGAGAGTCAGTCAACTCCATGATACCCTGACGAACTTCTGGTGTCGCACGGTCAACCTCGTCCAAGAACAGGACGACAGGATTCTCACACGCTCGGATGAGCCAGTCGGGGGCGTTCCAAGAAGTTACTTTATTACCCTGCTCAGTCATAGTGGACTCGGCGTCGGGCATACCGATGAGGTCACCCTCAGTCATCTGTGAAGCACGACGCTCCACTACAGGGAGGTTGAGGTCACGAGCGGTCTGATAGACCACCTCGGACTTGCCGACGCCATGGCGACCACGGAGCATCACAGGGAGTTTCTGCGCGAGGACGTGAGGGGCGATTGAGGTAAAGGTCTTGAAGTCGATTGTAGCCATGATGGTCTCCGAGGGAGGGGTTGAAAGGAAGGGAGAACATCTCCCTCTTACATATATAATGTATCCCGTTTGGGGGGGTTTGTCAAGGCGTCAGGCGACCCTTGACATTTAGTTTACACATAGGTCTTTAAGTAAGTGTTGGCGTGTTCGTGGTTGTGTTTGAACCTCCAAGACTTCACACCTTTCAGTTCTTCTTTCGCACTCTTCACGCTCATACCCTCTTCCACCCAGCCATCGGGAGGAGTGATGTCGCCTTTGGCACTAAGAACCTTGATGTCGCGGTCCATATTTGTACCCCTCAGAATACCGTCAGGCGCAAGCGCCTCCGCTGTAAAAGGCAGAGATTGGTGGAATTCGCCTTGTGTAAGTTTGGCGAGGTTTCTAACTTTCAGTGAGCGTGTGTTGCGCGTGAGATACGACATCTTGTCCCAGTCCACGCCAGTGACGAGGTAACGCACCTTGCCTTGCCTCCAGTGGTCTTCAGTAAGGATGGAGCCAGTCCCAAGACCAAGTTCTTGGAGGTGGGCGAGGAAGGCTCCGCGCCATTGAACGCTTGACTTCTGAAGCGCAACAACATGAGCCTTCAGAATCGGGCAGGTGCGACGGTTGTGACCTTGTTCGTCACAGTAAGTGCAACTACGCTTCTCACCCTCACGAGAAGTGTAGGCACGATGGCGGTCGTGGTTTAAGACCCGCCAGTCATTGGGGTTTTCAGCACGACGCTTGGCAATCTCAGCCTTCAGTTTGGGGCAACTACGTTTGTTGTGACCTTGTTCGTAGCAGTGTGAGCAGCGTAGGGTTCCGTTCCATGACATGTGAGCCTCCTGTGGGCGAGTTACTGAGTTCTTTCTTCTTACATATATAATGTATCACGATATGGCGATTAGTCAAGGAAGTTGGGTCTGTCTTTACATCTCTTTGACATTCTCGACATCTAGGTCGCCGAATTGAAAGTTACAAATTGTCAACGCTCACCTCTTTGAGATAGCACTCATGTTCGTTCGTTTTCTTTCCGTTAATCCATTGAACCTCGTAACAGTCAGGACGCCCGTGTACCGTCGTCTCATACGCCTTCACCCCAATCACTACGCCAAATTTAGCATACCTGTCGCGACTCGCAGAGAAAACCTCTGGAGGATTGAATTTTACTAATGTCCCAACCTTAATCATCTCTTGCTCACCACCGTCAATTGTTCTACACTCCAAAGGGTCTGACCCCGTTTCCCCTGCCAGTTTACAATCCCCTCAATGTCACGTCCTCCAGCCACTTCTGCCATCGCGCCCCAGACTGTGAGGACAACACCGAGATAAGAAGGGGTGGCAAGTCCATGATTACGCTCGTTCGCTGGACAAATTACCAAGTCACCTACGTTCATTTATAACCTCCAAGTGTTCCCTCTTTATTCTGTACGGTACGCCGAATACATATGCCCAAGTTACAATACAGTCTGGACCAACACGCGAGGGTCGAGTATCAACCTTTGTGACGACAGCCACCTTGCCGTTGTACTGGAACCATCCTTTGTAGTTTATCTTTACCAAGTCACCTACTTTCATTGACCACCTCCAACAAGTTCGACTGGATGGGTCTTATCTCTTTCTGCTCCATCAGGTAGACCTCGGAGCAAGTGTAGTTGCCATCGAAGGTCTTCAAGCCAAGAAAGATACCAAGTTCGCCTCTGAATTTTATTAAGGTTCCCTCTTTCATTATCGTGCCCTCATCAAGTAGCGTTCTTCGATGATGAGAGGCTTGGGGTCGCCAGCAAACAATACAGTGTAGCCACGACCACCCTTGACAGCCTCGATGATGCCTTCATCGGACAGGATAAACGCTTTCTTGCCGATGTACTTCCAATACTTTGAGCGCGTTGTTTGGTTCTTGCGAAGTTGGACACCAGAACGAATCTCGAAGGCAGGTGCGGTAGAAGTCTGCTCGATTACACGCTTAGCGTAACGGTTGTTCCACAACTTCATGAAGGAGTTCTTGCGAGGTACGAAGTCATCATCGCTGACAATGCCTTTCATCATCTCTTTCCAGTATGGCATTTTAGAGCGACGATAGTATGCCGCGAGCACCTTTGCGCCTTCACGGTAGGTGTCGCGGTACTCTTGAATCCAAGTATCTGTGTAGTCTTCTTGCATCTCGGAGAGTGTAGAACGCTGACGGTCGGAGAGTGGGCGACCGCGCTCGGCTTGCTCGATGATAGAAGTGATGAATTTGAACGCCCAAGCACCCTCACCGTGACGGGCGACAATCGCATCACGCAAAGTTACAAATTCAGCAGGCACATCACCCTTGGGAGCCTTTGCAGCCTCAACAGCGCGAGCCTCCAACTTGTCAACCCAAGGGCGACGACCTGCACTCAAGGTCTTGTTGCGAAGATAGCTCTTGAGAAGGCTCGCAGCGAATTCACGGTCGCGCTGCGAGAGGTTCTTATCTTCTGAAAGAGTAATCAGTCTGTCGCCAAGTGTAAGTCGTGCCATGTGTCACCTCTCCTTTCTACATATATAATGTATCCGGTTTGGCGTCATCGCGCAACCCCTAAGTTGTCAAGAGAATGTCAAGACGAAGTTTTATTCGCCAAGACCAACTCGGACTCATGAACGATGGCATGAGAACCACGACGGTCGCCAGTTGTCCAACGAACCTCCCAACAGTTATAAATTGGGGCACGACTTAAAATAATGCCAGTTGTTGTTGTAGAGTTCTTCTTTTTTACATTGTTGCCAATACGCATTGGACACCTCTCTTGTTTGTTAATTGCTAAGTTAAAAAGTGGGCTTTCTCGGACTCGAACCGAGGACCATTCGGGTATGAGCCGAGTGCTCTGACCAACTGAGCTAAAAGCCCGTTACTACCTTACTTACCAGCGTGTAGGGCGTCTCTCAAGTCGCCAACATACTGGTATGCTCCTTTGTTGTAGGCTGGAGCAACGCACTTGCGCCGCCTGTTTGCCTCTTGGTGCGCTGCCCTATCTCCGCACTCAAGACAAGTGTGGAAGCCTAGTGCGTGTCGTTTATCGTTGTAGCCCTCGTGACAAAGTTTACAAATTGCCATGCTCTCACCTCATATTTGATAATTTCCATAACTGCCTTCCGCTGCACATTCACGAGAACAGTACCCGTGATAAATAATATGCTCAGGGTCTTTCTCTTCACGCCATCGAGGAAGCGACTCTCCACAGGTAGTACACCGCTTGAATTTGCCGTATGGCATAAGCAAGAATCCATTCTCATCTTCCTCAAGATATACTCTCTTCCAGTTATCCATCGAACTGCCGCATAAAAATAGGGGTATGCTCGCCAACCCACGCGCTCACCACATTATATTCCATCCACTCAATCGCATCCTCTTCAGACGAACCTTCCTTGACAAGAATCTCGACACACTTATCATAGTTATAAATTGCAACGGGCGTTTTTGAGGCTTGATGCCCCCACCCAACGAGAGCATCTGCAAAGCCGTCTGCCAACAATGCCGATGGGTTAATCGCTTCCAACTCTTCTTCAATACTAATCATCACTCACCTTCTCTCTTGTTTCGACATACTGCCCCGCCTCGTCCACCAAGGTTTCTATCTTGATGGTCTTGGTATGAACAGTTAGAATATTAAAGTGGTCACGGGGAACCAAGTAATCTTGCCCACCCGATACAATATGCCAACCTTCGTCGTCAAGGTAATCATCTTTCCCGATATAAATATCAGTGCCGCGAGGATACCTCAACGAGAGCGTTCGCATTGCCACATTCACTGCTTTTGTAACTCGTAGAATTTGCTTCATGCTGTGGCTCGCAGGTATGGAATTCCAGCAGGCAACTCACCCTCGACGACCCCACCGTGCTTGGCGCATATCGTCGTGACAACATGAGCAGGAACCCACGGAAAAATGCCGCTGCTGTCCATCTCTGGTCCCATTTCGGCATAGCGAGCAAGAATCTCTTCTGGGGGATTCGGATAGCCTATCTCTACAGAAGCATAAGACTCAGCACCAGTCACGCGAGGGTGGCAATAAGCCATCCTGTTCGCCTGCACCGACATCTCAAACCCGTCTTTACAAATAACCTTTTTATTTAAGTTCATGTTTCCCCCTAGTATTCAATAGTTGTTCTAGTATAAATTTCAAAACCTTCGCCTCGCCGCTCGATGTCTTCGGTATCCTCACCGACGCGAACAAAACTATAATACTCGGAGCCGATACAAGTTCTCTTGTGGTCCTCACCACCTGCTGGGCTCGGTACTGTGAATTCATCAATTACTAAGTCGTCACATTCATCCATAAATTCTGTGAGGCAGTCAATCTCTGGGTATCCCTCATACCACTTGATGCTCTCCCAGCGGAAAAGAAAGTTGCCGCTCTCTTTATAGTTCTCGACCACCTCGTCAGCATTTGCAAAACACAGATTCTTCGCGCCACCCTCCTGACTCACATGAGCCATAAACTTCCCCATTAGTTTCTTGTCAACAGCCAAAATTACGTCAGAACGATAACCCATGTTTCACCTCTCGTTGATTACAATAGTAATGTAACACGTTATGACGTTTTGTCGAGCCGTAAGTTGTCAAGAGAATGTCAAGAGAAAAATCGGGGCGAGGAAGGTCGCTGTTTTCACCGCAATACCTACTCGCTATCCACCTTTCAACTACCATAATGGCTCTGGGTATGTGGGCTGCACCAATTAGCAACACTAAACACCCTCGCGTTCACTGGTGGAATTGAACGCCAACTTATTATTTGTTGTCCTCGCCCCGATAAACCTTAGAAATTATACTCTTCGTCTGGGTGAGAGTAAGGGTCCATCGGGATGACCTTCCCCTCGTGCGTATACCGCATAGCCTGTTTGAACTCTTCGTGGCTCATGGCTTCTACCTCGTCCCTTGCGTCTTCAACCTCGAACAACTCGCCAGCGGTGATGCCCAGATAGCGCCAAGACTGGACAAGTGTCGCCACTTCGGGTCCATAGCACTGCTCTACATACATGGGGTCGTCTGACATTGCCTCTAGCAGTGCGTCGAAGTCATGTTCAATGACATAGGTAATCTTCTCAAGGAGTACCTCCTTAATATGCTCGGTTGCGTTTTCAATATTGGTGATTGTTTGTTTCATGTCTTTCATGTTCGCCTCTGCTCTAAAAGTTACAAATTAAAAAGTGGGTCGTGTGGGACTCGAACCCACGACCATCGGATTAAAAGTCCGGTGCTCTACCGACTGAGCTAACGACCCGTAAACTATCGCTCTGCTCGACACCATCGGCTTGTCTTATCAAAGTTCGTGCTGACTGTCACTACACCTGTGGGAGATTGCGGGTTCCACACCCAAAACCTTTTCTTTTTTGTAC
>Ga0181395_1000701_pt1 | contig 13923 bp, 13 predicted proteins | sample 18SPOviralmetaG_FD_130124 | JGI IMG/M metagenome (GOLD analysis project Ga0181395, IMG submission 130124) | Marine viral communities from the oligotrophic San Pedro Time Series (SPOT) site, San Pedro Channel, CA, USA - 18 SPOT_SRF_2010-12-16 | ecosystem: Environmental > Aquatic > Marine > Strait...
TACGCCATCAATAGCATCACCAGCTTCTAATCCATTTGTAAGATTAACATTAGCTGTGGTTGCTACTTCAGCAATAATTCTTGTTCTAAGACCAGCAACAGCTTCATCAACATAACTTTTAATAGCTACATCTGAATTATTAGAAGGGGTTGATAATCCTGTAATAGAACCACCACTTATTGAGACTGTTCCTGAATTTTGGACTGCCATTGTACCAAGACCTAAGTTTGTTCTTGCTGTAGAGGCTGAAGATAAATCTGATAAGTTTGAAGCCTTTACTACTTTAGCATCTAATTGTGTTTGCACATTAGAAGATACAGTATTGATATGTTGAAACTCTGTGTTTGTAACTGATCCATCACCAATCTTAATAGCATCTATTCCTGTCGCTACTTGATTGTTTGCTACTGTTCCTGTTAAAGCACTAGCTGGATAACTAGTTGCGTCTTGTAAGTCAAAAGCTGGAGTTGCGTCAGTACCACCAAGAGCTAGAGATACACCACCATAACTCACTGATGAGTTAGTGAGGCTTGAGTTTGCTATGTTTGATAAAGTGTTAGATGAACCACTAATAGTTTTATTAGTTAGTGTTTCTGTTCCAGTCTTTGTCGCTACAGTGGAGTCTATAGCAAATGTTACATTGTTGCCTGACGCTGTGCTATCGATACCTGTACCACCTAGTAATCCTAAAGTCTCAGAATCTAGGTCTATAGCTATAGTAGAAGAACCATCGCTAATATCTAAGTCAGATAATCCTACTTGTTGATCTACATAAGCCTTAATGGATTGTTGGGAAGCAACCGCAGTAGCACTGTTAGATGACATATCATCTTCATCTTTAAATGCAGTACCACTTATAGCTGTGTTAATTACAGGGCTAGTAAGTGTCTTGTTTGTAAGTGCTTCAGATCCAGCTAATGTGGCAAAGTCATTATCAGATAAAGCTGTATTAAACTGAGCAGTTGTTCCTGTAAGGGTATTACTGCCTAGATTGATAGACTTATTTGATAAGGTGACTGTGCCTGAAGTGACAAATGCTTTTACAGATTGTTGAGAAGGAGGAAGAATTGCACTATCACTCGCCATGTTATCTTCATCGACAACAGGATTAGCTGGATTTGTAAAGACTGAACCGACATAAACAGAGACTGTAGTATCACCTGAATTGATTGTACCACTGTCAAATGTAAAAGTTACTGTCGTGTTCGGGGAGGAAAAAGAACTTGTTGCTATCTTACCAAAGATTGTTCCTGTGTTAGAACCAATAATCTTGACTCTACGACCTACATGGTAAGTAGATGTAATATTAGAAGCTACAGTTATGCTGGTAGCAGAGGCTCTAGTAAAAGTAGTCGTGCCATTAGAGTCACCTAGTAAGAACCACTCTTTATCATTCCATACTGATCTAACATCTTTAAGTTGTTCTCTAATAGCGTTATTAACGTCAGAGGGAGACATACCCTCAGAAATATTAACTCCATTAATAGCTGTATTGCTACTAGCTGTTGTACTATAATTTGATACTGTCATCTTAATATTCCTCTATTCTTTAGTGCATCACCTGATGCTCCACCTAGTAAACCTGAAGCTGTTGGTGTTATAGTGTTCATTCCTACTCTTGGAACTTGTAATAAACCTCTCACAGCAGGTCTGCCTATACCATAAGCAATTTCTGATGCTATTGTAGCAGGTGCGTATGCTAACGCTTTTACAGGATCAACTGAAATGTTACCTGTAATCAATCTACTAGCTGTACCACTGTCTGGTATAGCTCCTCCCATAACATCATCTGCTAATTGTGCTGTTTCTTTTAAAAAACCTTCACCTCTCGCTGTAGATTTTTTTCCAATACTCATATCATTTTGTTTAAGAGCATTTAAAAATTGTTTTGTAGAGAAAATCCCTTGTGTTCCATTAGCTTTATTAACTGCTTTTTGTATAGCACTCATACCGACTTGTGATTTATTTATGTTTGCAAGATTAGATTCAGGGTTAAATGCTTTTAAAATATTACCTGCATCTTTTTTAGCATTGTCAATTAATCTAGCTAGAAAAATATCTCCACCTTGTGATCTTTTGTAACTTGCAGATAATGCTGATAAATCTCTTTCTAATTCTTTAAAAGCAACACCACTCATACCTCCACCTTTTTCAGTTTTGGATTTTATAAGATTACCAATTTCTGCTAAAACTTTATTTTTATTAGCTGTGCTTGTGTTAGAAGTTCTAATAGATTGCGTAATTGTGTTTTTTAAAGAATTGACTGCACCACTATTTAAAGACACATTAGCTAATTCTTTATTGTAAGAGTTTTTCATAATATCGTCTGCATATTGAAATAACTCATTACCTTTTAAATTTTTTGGTATTAAAGAGTTGAACTGTTTATTAGACATTTTACCTATTGCTGGTTCTAATGCTTCCTTTATTACTGCTCTATTAAAATCAACTAATGAGGTTAATTTTGCAGTTTGTATTGGACTACCAACACCAACAAGAGAAGATGTAGATTGTTCTAGGTTCTGAATAACACCACCCATAACATTACCTTCTCCACCAAATGCTTGACCTTGTGTTAATCTAATGTCTTTTTTCATAAGTTCTTTTGCTTTTGCTGTTGTTTTAGGTAAAATTTTTGCAGTTAAACCACCTAAAGCACCACCTAAAGCACCACCTGCAACTGCACCAATGGCTTTACCTTCAGCACCTTCACCTGCTCCTGCACCATAAATTCCACCACTAACTGCACCAGTTTTCATAGCACTACCAACTTTACTTCCAGTAGTTGCACCTTTTGCCAATTTCCCAGCACCTTGAACTGCTCTAACACCTGCACCACCAAGTAACATAGTTGGAACTGATCCAGCTATTTCTGCACCATAGGCTAATACAGGATTGTCTTTTCTAAACTTATCTACTTTTGCTCTAACTTCATCAACTGCTTCCTTGTATGTTTTGTCTTTACCTATAGATTTAAAAACAGCTTCTATTTCATCAGCAAATCCAAATGTTAAACCTTGTGCTACAGCTCTTGTAACATTACCTGTTGTAGATGATTCGCCTACGTTGTCTGATCTAGTATTATTTTGTTCGCTAGGTTTATATTGATTTTTTATTTCTGCAATTTCTGCTAAAATCTCATCTCTAGTTGCCATTATTTTGTTTCTCTTTCAAAGTTTTAAAGTAAAGATCTAAATCTTTTGGATCTGTTAATGTGGTATGGTCAAATCCTAATATTTCTTCTAAGGTCATATCAGGAAAATTTTTATATCCCGTTTCAAACGCTACATCAGCACTCAATAGATCAATTTCTTCAGGTGAAAATTCTATACGATCTTTAGATTTATATCCTCTTGTTCCATACTCATTTTCAACTGCAATATTATGATCTTCTAAGTTTAAATCGTAATTTGTTAATTTTTCGCCAAAGATATATGATATTGCTTCTTGTACTCTATAAGGATTTTGAAGTGCATCTATATCACCACCTAAATACTCAATGATTCTTCTAGCATCTTGTTCTGTTAAGACACCACCACCAACTACTTCTTTTCTTGACGATCCAAGTAGTCCTTGTAGTTGTCCTTCTGCTATTGCTAATGCTAATTCTTTTTCGGTCATGTCATACTGTTTTGCTTTTGTGCTAAAGAATGTTTTTATTTTACCCATAAAACCATCAATTATTCTTTGGTAACCTACAGAAGTTTTATCCTGAGTTTTTAAGAAATTTATCATTTTCTTTAATGATACTTCATCGTCATTCAAAGTGTTTCTTAGTTTTTTAAAGTTAGCAAATGTCATAACTCCGTCCATTTGGTCGCCTACATTTCTTATGTCATAATCACCAATAGCATTTTGTAAATCTTGTTGAGGAACTCTAACTCCATTTATATCTGCATATAACATTCCACCAGATGAAAATAATCCATATTGATTTCCTTGTTTGTCTCTAACTAAAGCTCTATATACAGGCTCTCTGTAGTTATCAGTTTTTGCTTTTTGTCTATTAATTTCATTATCAATTTTTTGTTGCTTTTGTTCCTTTGCATAATTGTATGCTTCAAACAATGTTCTTCCTGTGCTTGTAGGTGTTCCAACTTTAGGAGCAGATGCTTCTAACCCTTTCATAGCCATATCAAGAGCAAAATCAGTTTGTGTAAAATCTTTCAATATATCCATAAAACTTTTCTTTTTAGGAGTACCATCTTTGTTTGTATCTGTTGTAGGTGTACCTAATCCGTAACCATGAGTATAACTTCCCTCAGAAGCAGGTAAGGTTGGTCTGACAAAGTTTGGATCAACACCTGCATTGGCATTTGTATTATTTTGAGGAGTAGTAAAAACAGAATAAGGAGATGTTCTTTGATTATTTTGTGAAAAGTTGTAAGTATATCCACCTTCTTTTGCAGGTGCAGAAGGACTGTTTAAAATTCCACCTGTGTTTTGTTCTACAATTTCTTCGTTTGAAAGCAAACCTTGTTGATTAGGATTTACAATACCTGTTGGTGTTTGTATGACTGTTTGTGCAGATTGTGCATTTTTATTTGTAGGATTAGAGTTAAATAATTGAAAACCCTCTTTATTTGGATTAGCATCAAAAAAATCTAAAAAGGAATTACTATTTTGATTTTTAACTTGATTATTTTGATTACCATAAGTTGTTTTATTTCTTAATGCTAAAGCTACCATTATAAGAATCCTCCTAGTAATCCACCACCAACAGCACCCATCATAGGACTAATAACACCACCTGATTTACCAGCAATATTCATACCTGCCATAGCACCACTCAATAGTCCACCTGCACGATCTCTAAATACTGGTTGCGTAGATATTTGATTTGTTGCATAGTTTGCACCTAAATTACCAAGATAATTTTCTAATTTTTGATATGGTTTTAATTGCTCATAATCGTATCTAGCAATAGCGTCTTGTAACTTTGCTTGTTCTAAACTTTCTTTTTCAGATCCAACTAATCCTAATTTTTGAATATCGTTATAATCCATTTCTCCAAGAGTAGGTGCTGTACTCATGGTATCGACCATAATGTCTCTTTCTCTATTATATTGATCTCCATAAACTTGATTAGCAAGATCACCTAGTTCTCTTGTTAGGATTTCTTGATTAGCACCTGAGCCAAATCTACCTGCTTTTGAAAATTGTGAATTAACTTTACTTGTTACATCGTCTGCCATTTGATTATACAATGCTTGTGTATAAGGGTTAGAAGTAGGTGATAAATAATCACCTGATAGAATACCACTAGCTTCTGTTTGTGATTGATTTAATAATGGATTTCCTGCTGTTGCTCTAGCTGTAGCTAAATTTAATGCTGTTTCTGTTTCAGGTGCAAAACCTGTATAGGTAGCATTAGGAAAATAATTAGGCATAGCAGACTCAAACAAGTCTTGGCTGTAATCAATAGCTTGAGTAAGATATGGTCTAATAAATTCTGATGGTTCTTGTGATGCAGAACTTGATACGACTGATGATGGTGATGATCCTTTTGACATTTTATATTTCCTTATTTAGTAAGTATGCTTTAACTCTAAATCCTTTCAATTTTCTTACCCAACCTTTACGCCCAGCGACTTCAAGGTGAGTACAATTTTCTTTCTTTGCAAATTTTTCTATTACTTTTTGTATTCTTTCTAACCAGTTTTCTAGATTTTTTCCTCCAGCTAAAAAGTATCGTAATACTTTAGACTGAGGGTATTGTGCTATTTCGGTTACAACAGCACTCTCGACTTTATTGTTATTCCAACTAATAAATAGTTGCATACGATCATTAGCTAATCCGTATAGTATGTCTTGAATACTATAAGTTTCGTCTAATGCTTTCTTTAATAATGGAGCTACTTGACTCCATATAAATTCAACATCTTCACTAGGTACTCTAGTGACAACATTATCCAATGACACAGTATGATAAGTTTTGGTCTGTGTTTCCTGAACTTGCATGAGTTAATGTGGCACTCCCATTTGATCTTGCAGAAACATGAAGTCCGTTAAGTGCTGTTCTACCATTTGCAGTTGTTGGCATAAACAGTATCACAGAATTACCACCAATACGAGCATCGGTTAAGGTAGTCGATGTAGCACTAGCAGTTAGTGTTATTGTTCCTGTACTGTTAAGTTTACCATTGATTGTATTGTTCAATGATGTTGAAACTAATCGTAAATGTTGTCCTGTATCAGGTATCGATAAAGGTACTTGAGGAAATTGATTATCTGCCACCTTCAGGTCTCGCTTCTATATCTACACCTGACATGGTGTTAAAGTTACCTGTCACACTTACCCTAATGCGATGATATCTAGATGTACTCCGTAAAGGACAAGTGCCAGTATCATTAGTGCTAACAGCACTGCCAGTTGTTGTGGTGTCAAGTTGTGATTGCCTCGTAATCGGTGTTATTGTTACAGATGTATTTGATGTTCCATCAACAATAGGTCTGCAATTAATTAATGTTGATCTTTTACCTTTTGCACCTTCAAACTCTGTCGTATCAACTGTAGCATTTAAACTATTCGCAATAAACTTTCCAAACTTATTAGCAGAGTTAAAACCAGCTAGACCAACAATACCTTCTTTATAAAAGTAGGAGTCTAATGATTTAGGTAAGTTATCTAAGTCACCTAACACATCTAAACTTTCTAATGTTGTAAATGCTTCTTGTGATGCACTAGCAATAAACTGTAAGTCTTGTCCACTACCTGTACTCCATTTATCGACTGCATAGTTGTAAATTAATAATTTATTATTAGTAGTTCCTGTAGCTCCTGATCCACGATAAGACCATACAACAATACTATTGTTGGGATCGATAGCAGAGGTAATACCATCAAGGTTAGAAGATAAGTCCTCAAAAAAGAAATTATCTACTTTTGCATTTCCTATTGGTGTTAATTGTTGTCCACCTGTTAGTTTGTAGAAACCATCTTGTGCTAAGAAAAATATTTGATTTCCGTAAGAAGCAACAGACTTAGGTGCAAATGCTCCAATGTTATCTGCTATTTTATTAAACTGAAAGATTAATGGAGTACCTACATATTCCATTCTGTAGATAGCTTTTTCCATAAAGATTACACCAGCACTCTCACCACCTACGATGGCTTGAATATTACCATGTGATCCTACAATATCTTGGAAACCTGATTGTGTAGCTTGGCTTGGTGTCCATGTAGAACTATCATTAATACCTGACCACTTTACTCGTTGGTTGTAAGTAGTAGAACTTTCTGTTGTATATCCAGCTACTACAAAGTCTCTAATCACTGCGATGTATTTTGCTTTTAATGATACTAGATCACTAAAGGCACTATCTACACCTTCTTCAAACTTTTGTATGTTGTCTGCAAAGTTAGTAGCGATGATGTTTGAGCCAAACTGTGTAAATGCCCAAAAGTCTCTAGCGTTCTCTGTAGTAGAGTTATTGTAGCCACCAGCTTTACTTTTATCTTGAAAGACAAGAGAGGAGTCCATCTGATAAAGTTTAGTAGCATCACCAGCATAGTTCGTAGAACCACTAGCACCAAAACTTGTAAATAAACCAACAGCACTACCTGTTAATCCTGTACCACTTAATGCCTGAAAACCAGCTAGGCTTTTATATCCTTTTGCCAAAGGTAAGACATTATCAACTACTAAAGCACCTGAGTTCTCGTAAGTAGGTAAGTCAGCTTGTAAATCGCCAAACTCAATCATCTACACCACCTGTGGTGTGGACATCTGTAAAGGAGAAGATGTAGTTGATCCTCTTGAAGAAGTTTCGTTAGCATTTTTTAATGCTTCTTTATATAAAGTTGCCCAAGTATTTATCCTTTCGTCTTGCATAATAAATGGTGCAGACTCTGCTAGTGAACCATATAAGTACAATTCAGGATAGTTTGTTAATATTGTATTTGTTGTGTTATCGTCTGATAACGAAGATATGTTTTTATAATAATTTATTTGTAATGTTGTTGCTGAGTCAGGTGCAACACCTAAAAGAATATTTGTACCGACAATAGTAAAATATGTAGGTTTGCCTCTACTTTGACTTGCATTATACTTGTTGTAAAAATCACTGTTATTTATAAATCTTAATGTGCAATAGGGATTACTTTGATAAATGACTGTTGTCGCTTCAAGATAACCTGTAGGCAAGGCATAGCTTTGTGTACCAGCAACAGTAGTAGTTGATGTGTCTGTGTTTACCATTTCTCTTACTCGTAACTCTCTATTAAGTCTAGCCTCAGTTAAAGTAATAAAGTCACCTAAGTATGCAGTGAGATCACTTCTATTAAGGTAGTTTGCAATAGTAGTTTTGAGGTTGGAGTATGTGTCTAATGCCATTATAAGTTACCTGTATATATTCTAAAATGTCTGTTATCAGAGTCGTTTAACCAACGAAAAAATCTAGACTTATCTAAGACTTTACCATTGTAATTTAAGATGCCTTTTTTAGCTAATTGATGAACTACAATGTTAGGTAGTCTAGCAACACGATAACCTTTTTCATGTTGAAATGCTTTTGCTTTATATGCACCTTCATTTTGTGCTTTTTTATTAGCATCTAATATTTCTTTTATCGTTGCTGGATCTTGGTAGTTTTCAATATGATATTTATTCTCAGCTTCATCAACAATAAGATTAGTTTTTACTGATGATTGATCGTTAGGATCGTTTAGTGAGAATTTTTTTGCCATTACTTTATTGCTTTAGCTATCATCGCATCTACAGTATCTTTCATGGATAAACCTTGATTACCTGAAATGCTTAACATTGGATCGTATTTACGATCACCCATTGATGTTTGTTTAGATTGTTTCTTACCATCACCTTTTGAAATCATTTGGTCTGATTTCTTTGCGTTAGCTACAACCTTAAACAACTTTGATGTATGTTTTTTGTTTGTGAATATTGCCATTTGTTCCTCTCTATAAGTAAAGGGGGTGCATGAAACACCCCCAAGATAAATAATTATGCAGTTAGGTTAAAGATACCATAGTTTGCGTTAGGTGCTTTTGCACATAAAGTCCACTCAGCTAAGAGTAACTTCTTGTCAGAGTCACCAGTCTTTGCAAGATCAGATGTTTGGAATGGTCTTAGGAAATCCACTGACCACATATCCATTTGTAGGATATCTACTCTGTTTGCATTTTGATGTCTGTTTGGTACGAAAGCTACCTCACCGAAATCAGATACATAAATGTCAGTCGTACCGATTGATACTCTGTCACTCGCATCTTTGTATTTCGTTGCCACACCAGTAAAAGCTGAAGCTAGTTGTTTGTGTGATGGTGACATCATTACTGTCTCAGGCTCTCCACCTAATTCAAAGGCTTTTAAAAGACCAGCTTTTAATAATGCCTCTGTGTAAGTTCTGTTTGTGCCACCAGCGATTGCTGTTGCACCTGTACCAGCAGGAGTTGCTGATGGTGAACCATTAGTTGAGAAGTTACCAGCAGATGATGATGTACCTGGTTTGTTACCACCATACCATGTTCCAACAGAAGCAGTTTCTCTTGCAGTTGTTGCGTTACCAGCGACTTTTGCATTTTCGATTCCTACTAATGCTCTTTCCATGTCTCGCTTGATCTCTTTACCCATCTTTGCAAGTTGATAAGCCATCTGTGTGGACATACCAGCATTATCTACTGCATCGTCAGTACCAGAAATAGTTACTGATTTTGAGGAGATTTGTGTTTGGTTGTTAAGTCTCACAGTTGCAGTTCTTGCATCGCCTGTGTAGTCATCACCTTCGATTTGTGCGTTTGCACCAGCATCAGCTAATGAGTCTGTCTGCCATTCGTATAGTGTGTTAGTTGCTGTACCTTTTGATGCGTTGCTCATAAAAGGAGTTTCAGTCGGTGAAATATTGTAAATTACATCAGCTAAATCTTCTCTTATAGAGTTTGCACCATCATAGGTATCAAAAGTATTGGTTGGTTGTGCCATTACTTATTCCTTTCTATGTTGTTGTTATTGAGAATACAATTCTTGTAAAACAGAAACAGCGTCATTCACTTTTCCTGTCTTTCTAAGATTTGCTTTTTTAGATTTCAATCGCTTTGCAACTTCATCATCGTCTTGAACTTTAGCACTAGATGAACTGACGACCTTAGATACCTTTGTTACTTTTTTATTTTTCAGGTTAGCTTTCTTTAACTTATCGTATCGATAAGCATTGGCTAACATAATAACGGATCTATGATCTACTAACATATTGATTTCTTGATCTGTAAAACCAATATCTTTGGCGTAATTTGTTAAATTTTTAACAAACTCTCTACCTTTTTCTTTGTCAGCATAGATAGGCAACTTCTCTGCAAGAAGTTTTTTCTGTTGTTCAAGATACACATTGTAATTTTTACTCTGTTCCTCTTGTTTTTCAGATCTTATTCTTTCTTGCTCTTTTATAGAAGCCTGTAGTAATTCTTTTCTGCGATCTTGTTCAGCTTTTGCTCTCACATATTCAGCAGGATCATCTCTGTAGAGTTGATCTAAATCTACACTATCTTCACTAGTTTGTAAGTGTTGAGATAAAACATGAAGTTGTTGTTCGTATTGATCTCTTTTGATTTTAGCCTCCTCGTTCTGCCTAGTGTATTCATTTTTCAATTCTTCTACACTCTTTCTATCTTGCGATAGTTTTTCGGTTTTACGAGTATAATCACTTTGTCGAGAATAACCATTCGTGAGTTCATCAAGGGTGACTTCTTGTTCTTGTCCATCGACAACAACTTTATAAAGTTCCTGACTAGTTTCAGATGGTTGTTCATCTTCAATATGATCTATTAGTTCATCATCGTCAAAAGCATCTTCGATATTCGTTTCCGAGTCGCTTACCTCTTTTGTTGATTCTTCACTTGCTGTTTCCTGAGTCTTAGAGGCTTCCGTATTAAGTAAGTTCTTCAGGGCATCAGCTACCTCTCCTTGTGAATTAAGAGGTTTGGGCGTTGGTGCAACAGATTCACTGGGAGTTTCTGTTGCAGAATCCATTACTGGTTGTTCTGCCATTTATATTTCTCCTGTTATTTTTTTACAATCTTGCCTGTTTCCATAACTGATTGTATTTGCATCAAGACAACTTCTAACATTCTTCTCATGACAAAGATGTTCTCTCGTTGTTCTGAATCTTTTGTGTCAGAGTTTAACCAGTCATTGTGTAACTCTGTTCTAACTTTTTGTACTGCTTCTACAAAGATAGGGTTTTCTAATATGTCTTTAGCTTGTTGGCTTCTTTTAACTTCATTATTTGCCACGATTAAAACCACCTAGCTTTTGGTCAAAACCACTTACTCCTTGATTTGCTATATTTCTTGCTATGTTTTTAGCCACAGCAGATTGATATGCATTATTATTTCTTGTGCCATCTGCATTTCTTAATGGACTACCAGTAATAGTTTGTCCTGAATTGTCAGTTGTTATTGTTGCACCTTGTGGTGTAAATGTTTTACCTGTAGCAGAGTCATAAACGTTTCTTCTGTTTTCAGCTTGTTGCATACTATTTAGTAAATCATTAACTGTGCTTCCTTGATTACCTGTTACTGCAAGATTACCCACTCTATCTAAGTAATTTTGTGGAGAGTACATTCTTAAAGTATTATCACCAACCATAGTACCGAAAGCAAAAGGATTATTACCTTGACCATAAATTTTGTCGTTAGCAGTTTGATTTAACATAGTTTGTACTGCTGTATTAAATCTATTTGTTCTTCTATTTTGACCACCTGTAAATGCGTCTAAACCTTGTGCAAATAAATTTAATCCCATAAAAGGAGTATTTGCTTTAAATCTTGGATCAAAATCATAATACTTATCACCACTTATTGATGCGTCTGACTTTGCTTCATTAAAATATTTTTGTATTTCATTACTTGAACCATAAGGATCAGTAACATCACTTGCCATTCGATCATAAGTTTTTTGATCTTCAGTTCTATTATCAACAAAACCATCATCATTATCATTATTAGATGATTGTGATTCAATTAACTTACAAGAATTTGTAGCTACATCATAATAATAACCATTAGCGTTATCACATTGTGGATTACCATTTTCGTCTGCGACTGGTGGAGTAAACGGAGGTTTAGGGTTTACATCTGTTTCATTAGCATAAAAACCTTCAGGAGAATAAGGATTTCTAAAGACACCAAACTCATTCATATCTTGTGTTTGCATAGGAGTTGTTGCTGTAGTGCTTGTGCCTAAATAATTGTTGATGACATTTTGTGCATCAGTACCTTGAAAAAATGGTGTAAATGCCATTAGTTAATACCTTCCTTTAAAATTTGTGTTGCTAATTTTTCTTTATCTAATTGCTTACCTTCTTCTTGTTTAAGAATTTCAGTAGCTAATTTTTGTTGATCTAAATTCATTTTTTCAGTTTTATAAATTTCGTCTGATTGTTGTTTTCTTGCTTTTAATTGTAAGTCTGCTTGATCTTTTGCTCTTAGTCTTTGTTGTTCTGCTTGAGCTAATTGCATTGTAGGATCAGGTTGTTGTGGTTTAGGGGGAGGGGGTGGCATCGTTGCTGGGTTGTTAAAGAACTGAGAAGCATCTTTGTAACCAGCGTTTTCTAAATATTTCTCTAGGGTGTTATAAATCTTTTGAGGATCGACAATACCCATACCACCAGCACCGATTAGTTTTTCTTGTACTGCTAAAACACGACCTAAGACTTCTAGTCGTTGATCTTGTGATCCTGTACCTAGTCCAACTTGTACTGTTGCGTTGTAACGATCTACCCACTCTCTAGGATTCATCGGTACAAATTTATTTCTTAACTTAATAATTCTTTCTTGATCTTGGTACTTACAAACTAATGTCAAGATACCTTGAAACATTCTTTTGATACCTTCACTAAAGTTTCTTGCATAGAGTTCAATTCGTTGTGTCGATGCGTTCATCATCACATTGGTACTACTTGCAGTTGTATGTGATTTGTTAATCTGATCGGCATCTAAACCCATTTGGACTTTTGATACACCTGATCGTGACTCACGAATATTATCTACTTTGTCTAACATCGCTAATCCTTGACTCATGAAGTTTGGTGAAGCTAGGGGGGTGACTGCGTTGGGAGACTTAACTCGTACTATCCCCCCAGCTCTAGAAGTAAGGAGATCGTCTATGTTTGCTTGTCCATCTACTACAACTGTACGAGCATTGTTTTGTAGATAGGCGTTATTAAGAGTTTGCCTTAGGAGGGTAGTCTTAATCTCTTGCACATCGCCAATTAAATCATAGATAGATAAACCATAAAACCTGTGTGGCATTGGGATAGCTGTGACCATCGCAAAAGGTATTTGCTCTATCGGTTCATTCTCTAAGATGTGATAAGCATTGGGTGCTGATCCACCCACAACAATGTGTCTTAGTTCTGCAATTCCATCGTTATCATAATCACACTTCATGTAGCAATCAATGACTGATACTCGTGTCAGTAAAGGATCAATGTTTTGATATTCTTGAGGCATCGTCTCATCGTCATACGATCTTCTTGTAACAGCCTCTGTGTTATAAATTTCTTCATCAGCTACTGGTAGTTCATTGACAATCTTCTTGTCAAAGCCCATACTAATTAATTCTGATCTTGTTTTAAAAACTCTTTGTCCAATAAAGTTACAATCTTCTAAACTGTTTGCTGTTTTACTAACTAAAATACTTTCAGGTGCTACATTCTCAATACAAACACGACCATATTCTTTCACACGCTTAACTGTGACGTTATAAGTCTGTTCCGTAAAGTCTTGATTATCAATATCTAAGTCAGTTGCTGTATCTTCAACCTCTACAACCTCTATTTCAGGATCTGCAAGTATTGCTTGGTACTCAGCAGTAGTTAAATTCTCATAAGACTCTTGTTTTTGCTCTTTATCTGTTTTCCAGTAGTATTTGACGAAGCCATTTTTAGAAATAAGGGCATCTTTGA
>Ga0181395_1000707_pt1 | contig 13864 bp, 15 predicted proteins | sample 18SPOviralmetaG_FD_130124 | JGI IMG/M metagenome (GOLD analysis project Ga0181395, IMG submission 130124) | Marine viral communities from the oligotrophic San Pedro Time Series (SPOT) site, San Pedro Channel, CA, USA - 18 SPOT_SRF_2010-12-16 | ecosystem: Environmental > Aquatic > Marine > Strait...
AATAATTTCTGTGCCGTCTTTGGATACTACTAATTGTAAATTCTTAACAAGATAATTATTATAATTAGTATTAGTTGTTAATGAACTACCAGATTTTAATCCTATTCTATGAGAAAGGTCTTTTTGAGTCAAAACCATACCACCTCCATAAGGAGCAAATTGTCTTGCTATTCCAAAGTTAGTTTTAAATCTTCTTAGATTCTTAGAACCCCAAAAACTATCTAATCCTTTCATTAATTCTGTTAAATGAGGTGCTGATACTTTTGCTATTGTATTAGATAATTTATTTACTTGAACTGGTAATGTTGGATGAACGGAATTTTCATATCCATACTGATAATTATCATAATTATCATATACAGAATCCATAAGTTCATTTTCATAAGTTGATGATGTTTGAGAATCTACTGGAAGACATAAGATAGAAGATACACTATTAGCATTACTATTAATATAATTTGTAAAATTAGTTTGACCAGCAGATTGTGATACTTGGACATTCTCTAATGCTTTTAGATTATATCTAAATTTATTTTCTGCTACTAAATCTATTAATTCATTTTTCCACGAATCTGGAACATTTACTACTGCGACACTAATACTAGGGTCACTAATGGTATATTTAGCATCTAAATCATTACTAACAGCACCAACAATTGAACCTACTGGATATAAAACACCTGGTGTAAATGCTGATGATAATGTTAATTCATATCTATTAGAAGCATCTATTTGTATTGATTGAATAGTAGGAGTCACATCTGGTGAATTACCATTTGCTAATTTAATTGCTACTTTCATACCAACATTCCATGGACATCCTTTCATATCATTTTCTTTACCATTAATTCCTTTTGCTTGGTCGTTTTCTATTGTAATAAGATTAAAACCTACACCACTAGTAAGAGATACTGCTGTTCTACAACAATTAGTATCATTAACAATATTTAATTGTGGAATAACTTTTAAAACTCTATTATTATCTTCTAATTCTATATGAACTTGTAATCCATTAGTAAATACATTAGGAAATACTACATCTTGTTCATAATTATCAAAAATTTTACTATATAATTTTAATACTACCCTCTGTTTAATATTTTTCTTTGCTGTTGTAGGATTAGAACCATCTTCATAAGGTTGTGAAAAAGGATTACATATAATTTTAGAAGATAGAAAATTACCATTATTAAATTCATCTGGTGATGCTAATTCTGTTAAACTTCTACTATCCTTTTCACCACTAGTTAAAGCATAATGATACATGAATTCTGCCATAACATTATATGAAACACAATTTTCTAAAACTTTTCCATCTTTAGTTTGAATACGACAAGTCTTCACTAATCGTTGCCCTCCTGAACCAGGCATTTCATAACATTCTACATTATTACTTAATTCTACGTCAAACTCTACATAGGTCTCTCTTAACGATATAAATTGATGATTTGGCGGTATATCTAATATGATCTTGTTTTTTTGTATAAAACTATTACCATTTAATGCTGGAATGCTTACTCTATTACTATCAATAGAAACTTCATCAGATCCTTCAAATAATTTACGAAACGACATATATAATAATATAATATTTTTTTTTTATTAAATTAAAAAAAATTAATTTATTCATTATAATAAACTATATGATTTGATATTTTATTACTCATTCTATATTTCTTTTCATAATTCATATAATTATATTCTTTAAAAACATAATCTAATAAATAATTATAACTATGAATAAACATAGTTTTATTTGTTTTAAATAAATTAATTATAGTTTCATAAAAGAAAGTAATACTGCTAATATCTTTATAAAATGAATTATCTTCTAATAAATATGGTGGGTCTAAATATATTAATGTTTTATCTTTATCATAAATAGTAAAATCAATATTAATTATATCACTATGAATAAAAGTAATATTATTAAACATATCTAAAAAATCTTTATCTAAATTATTTCTATATACAACATCAATAAAAGATTGTCTAAAACTATTTATATATATTAAAGTTTTAATATTTTCATTTTCTAATTTATCAACATATATTTTAGCATCTTTTCCTACTATTCTTTTTTTTCTATCTTTATATCTATAATTTTCTAATAAATAATCTAATTCTTTATGATATTTTATTAAAAAATCTTCTAATTTATTATTTTTAATTAAATCTTGTATATATAAATAAAAATCTATTAGTTCTTTATTATTATCATAAATTATATATTTCTTATTTTTATAATTTCTCATTTTATATAAATATCTACTAAATCCATAAGAACCACCAAAACATTCTATTATAGTATCATATTTATCAAAATTAACATTATCTAATTCTTTTGTTTCTTTAAATTTTGATCCAGTATAATTTAATATAAATTGACTATTCATTTATATATATATAATATATTAATTTAATTGTTTAATAGTTGGTGCTGAAACATTTTCTATTGTATGTGTTTGATTTGCTATATCTTGAACCCTTTTCATATCTCTATCATAAGCTTGTTCTTTTACATGTTCTTTATGTTGTTCTACTAAATCTTTAATTCCTCCATAAATAGAATAACCAATTAATCCTATGTCTAATGCTACATCAACACCAGGAATAATTTCAGATAATCCAATACCTCCTGCTTCTTGACCTATTTTATCACCTAAACTTTCTTCTAAATTACCAGTTTCATTTTGTGTAAATGCTTTTGTAGTATTAGGTTTTTCTTGAAATGTATCTTCTTGTAATGATTTGTTAATCATAGATTCTCTTGTATCTGGACTAACCATTTTAGTTTTATATTCAGAAGGTAATTCTTCACCTCTTTCTAATAGATTTTTTCTTCTTATTAAATCTAATTCATCTAAATCTGGAACTTGTATTCTATCTTCTATTGGATTTCTTTGTTGTATAGGTTCAGTTTGTTTAAAACCTCTATATCTAATATTTTCTGACATAGTCGCTTCGCTTGTATTTTCTCTAATATCAGCTGGATTCCCACTATTAATATTAGTTCTACTTTTAAATTTATCATATCCTTTTTTTACTTTTAATACACTATCTGCTAATCCTTTTGTTGTTGCTATACCACCAGTAACAATACCAGTAAGGTTTTCTATTCCAGTTTGTTTTCTTATTTCTTCATTTAATTTATTTAGAGTAGTATTTGCTTGGTCTTTTGCTACTTCCTTAACATATTCATTAATATTAAATTGTGATTCTAATGATGAACCTTCTAACATAGATTGAATTGAATTCATTTTATACTTTATTTATTATTTTAATTCTGTATTTCTTTTCATAATCTTTAATACTATCTCTAAGATTTGGTTTATTCCATAATATGAATTGAGATAGACTTGCAGGTTTTATTTGAGATTTATCTTCTTTTTTATGTCTATTTGTATATAATTGTTTTCTATTATTTGCTTTTTCTAATCCATCTCTTTTAATATATTTTACATAATCCATATATTCAGATTCTCCAAAATGTATTTTTTTATTAGTTTCATTATCTATTAACATTAATTTTTTCTCTTTTCTATCTGATTTTCTTAATGTATAAGTTTTCATATTATAATATTATATAATTATATGGGACATCATTTTAATCATAATCCAAGTATTTCTATGAAACATTCTACTATAAATGATTTTGCTAATAGATTAGGACAACAAAAAGGAAAAAATAAAATAAAAAGAATTGAAGATATAACAAACAAATTTTTTAATTATTATTTAAATCATTCTCCAAAACATATTGATAGAATGATAGTTTTATTAAGAGATAATAATGAAATGACTTTTGAAGAAGCATCTAATATATCTACAAAACAAATTGGAATATAATATTAATAATATTAAATGAGTAATGTAAATGAAGTTAATTGGGTAGAATTAGGTCTTTTTGTGAGTGGTTGTTTAGCAAGTATTGGTGCTATTTTAAAAATAAGTCAAGGATCTAAATGTGATAATATTAAAATATGTTGGGGATTAATAGATTGTAATAGAAAACCAGAATTAAATAATAATATTGAAATAAATAATAATGAAAATGAAAATAATAATAATGAAAATATTTGATAATTTAAATATTTGCGATATTGACCAACCATGAAATGAAAAATTTCAAACGATTTTGACCCCCCCCCTTCTAAAATATTTTACTTTCGTGCCTAGTCAATATCGCAAACTGAGTATTCTTAAAATTTATAGATAAATTTTAAAAGAAAAAATAATGAAAGTATGTATAAACCCCCATTACCTAATTCTATATTAGAAATTAAATCTCAAAAAGGAAAACATAGCACACAAAAACCAACACAACTATCTGATTTTTTTATTAAATATTATTCTAATGAAAATGATTTAGTTTTAGATTGTTGTATGGGTAGTGGATCAACTGGTATATCATGTAAAAATCTTAATAGAAGATTTATAGGAATAGAAAAAGATGAAGAAATATTTAATATTGCTAAAGATAGATTAAATCATTAAATTTTCATCGTGATATAATAACTCTTGGAAACACTTATATACTTTCATATCATCAAGATTGAGGTAGAGGAAATTAAATTTATCTTCCTTTCCATCAAATACATATTTATACATTTTATTAAAGTTAGAATCACCACCAAATAAATCTCCAAATTGTTCTATTACTTTTTGATATTCTTTTTTATTTCTGAGTTTTTTCAATATACAACTTCTACAATTTGCCCTAATTAATGAAGAAAATCCCTGGTTTATGCTCTGTGCGGAGAGTATGATATTCAAATTAAGGTGTCTATATCTTGTACATAACTGACTAATCTTAGAATTATTATTTCCAGCCCCTCTACTATCGCAACAATCATCTAATAATAATAAACTAAATGGTTGAGTTTGAAAATCAGATTCTTCATCTAATCTTTGATTATCCATAATAGCATCAATTATTTCATTAGAATAATTATCAAATAATACAGCAGATTCATCTTGTCTAAATGCTCTTGCTGACCTATCATTATATATAGAAGGACTAATTATATATTTTATCTGAAACATATTATTATAAAAATCATCACTATATAATAAATTAGTTAAAAATGTAGTTTTTCCAGTGGCGACGCCACCTAATACTAATATTAATTGCCTCTTACTTATGTCTGGTAGTATAGGATTTATTGGTCTTAATAGTGTTAGTTTTTCATCATCAAGTTCTTTTAATTTTCTAATTTTTAGTTTATTACTCATTATATAATAATATTATAATTTTTTATTAATATATTATTATAGAATTAAAAAAATGATTGTTTAAAAAATTATATAATACATAATATATAAAAATGACTAAAACTATATTTGAAGCAAATCCAGTTATGACTAATGATAATGAATATTATACATATGCTAAAACTTGGGATAGAATTAAAGACTATATTCCTAATGATAAAATAATAGCAGAACCTTTTGGTTATAATCCTAATCTAGAAGGGTTTAAATATTTAAAATCTATATGTAAAGAAGTTAGATATTGTGAGGGTGATTTCTTTAAAAATGATTTTAAAAATATAGAATGTATTATATCTAATCCACCTTATAATCCTAGGGGAATGAAAGAAAAAATATTTAGAAGATTAAAACAATTAGATATTCCTTTTATAATGTTAGTTCCTTCTACTTGTCTTCATACTAAATATTTATCTAATATATTTAATAATGAAGATATACAAATATTAATGCCTAATAATAAAATAAATTTTTATCAAATAAAAGATAATAAAATAATAATAAAAAATAATTGTTCTTTCTATACTTGTTTTATATGTTATAAAATGAATCTAGATAAAGATTTAATATTTATCTAATAATATTATAATTTTTTATTAATATATTATTATAGAATTAAAAAAATGATTGTTTAAAAAATTATATAATATATAATATATAATGGCAGGATTTCATACTAAAACATTTTTAAAACACGATGATTATATGACTCCTAAATATGTTTGGGAAAATATAAAAGATTATATACCAGAAGATAAAGATATATGGGAATGTTTCTATGGTGATGGACAATCTGGTAAAGATTTACAAGATATATTATCTAATAATAAAATTATACATAAATCTATTGATTTTTTTGAAAATAATTTAGGAGATATATTAATATCTAATCCACCATTTAGTAAAAAAAAAGAAGTATATACAAGATTAAAAGAATTAGATAAACCTTTTATAATGATAAGTCCTACATCTATGTTAAATACTCAATATATTAGAAATTTATTTTCTAAGTCAGAAGATAAATTACAAATAATAATACCAAGAAAAAGAATACATTTTGAAAAACATATTAATGGTAAATTAGTTGAAAATTGGAAACCTCAATGTAATTTTGATTGTTTTTATTATTGTTATAAAATGAATTTACCAAGAGATATTATATGGTTAGAATAATTTATCTAATATTCATCATGTATTTATTTCTAATCATTTCTCTATTTTTTTGTTTAACTTGGATTTCCATTTCTTTTAATTTTTTAATTTTCATTTCAGAATATAATTCTAAGTCATCAATACTAAATTTCTCAGTTTCCTCTATATTAGGTTGTTTATAAACCACTTCTTTTTCTTTAATAATTTCCTTAGCAGGTGTATTTTCATATCTTAAAACTTTCTTTTTTAATTCTTCTATTTCATTAATATATTTTTTAGATATTCTATTAGCTATTTCTTCTTCTTGTTTTTCTTTTCTTTTTTTAGCATTTTCTTGTCTTTTTAGAAGTGATGATTCACGTGCTTTTTTTAGACCTTCTTGTGCTTCTGGGGACATTTTTCTAGTTCTAGGTTTTGGTTTTTCTTCCTTTATTTCTTCTTCTTTAATTTCTTCTTGTACTTTAACTTCTTCTTCAAAAATAGGTTCTGTGCTTTCATCTTCTTTTTCTTCTATTACTTCTTCTTCTTTTTTAGGAATAGTAGCCATTAATTTAACCATATATAATATACACAGATAATAATTTTGTATAATTCTATATAATTAAATAATATATATATATAATGAGAGTATTAGAATTATTTAAAGGAACTGGATCTGTTGAAAAAGCATTTAAATCTATTGATACTAATATTGAAGTAATATCATTAGATATAGAAAAAAAATATAATCCAACTCATTTATGTAATATATTAGATTTTGATTATAAACAATATCCTAAAAATCATTTTGATATTATTTGGGGTTCTCCACCATGTGATAAATTTAGTCATTTAAGAAATTGTTGGAAAGGAAGAGAATTAAAAAATGGAATAATATTAACAGAAGAAATAATACAAAAAGAAATAGAAACTATTGGATTACCACCTTTATATAAATTACAAGAAATAATTAATTATTTTAAACCTAAATATTATTTTATTGAAAATCCTTCAACCAGTAAAATGAAAAATTATATAGATCATAATTTTTTATATGATATAAATAAATATATAGTTAGTTATTGTAAATATGGATTTGATTATCAAAAAAATACTGCTATATGGACTAATTTAAAAGGATTTAATCCTAAAATATGTAATAAAAATAATCTATGTAATTCTATATCAAATAATAAACATTTAAAAGATGTTTCAAAAAATTATGGTGGTGGAACAAATAGAGAAGATAGATATAGAATACCACAACCACTATTAATAGAATTATTTAACTTATGTTTATAATTCATCAATATTATCAGAAATACTTAATCTACATGAAAAATTACCTATTAATAATTCATCAATAATTTTATTATCTATATCTCTTAATTCTACATTTAAATTATTAATTGTTTGTTCTTCATTATTTAATGGTATAATAGGACTTGATATATTTTCACTTAAATCTTCATCTGAACTATCACCTACTAAATTAATCATACCATTATTTTTATCATTTTTAACATTATTACTCCAATAAGTATTAGAAGAAGAAAATTCTTTTATAGTTAAAAATACTGGTTCAACAGAAGGAGTATTTATAGTTGCTGTAAAATTTAATGCTATATTTAAACTAGGGAAACTTTGTCTAGGAGTTATTGAAATTCTAACATATCTAAATGGTATTGCTAAATTATCTACATATCCATTAGTTTCCATAACTGATTTTGTTAAATTAAAAAATCTATTATTAGAAGGTGTTATTATATTACCACTTGCTCCTAATCTTGGAAATCCTACTTGATTTGGAAAATTAATATTATTAAAATTATCATTACTAAATTTTATTTGTAATTTATCAAATACATTAGAATTATCACCTTGTAATAATATATTATCTATATTTAGATTCCAAGTATTTCCTAATCCAGCATCTATATCAAATGTTCTTAAATTATTAGTAGTATATCTATCAGGAGATGAATTTTTATTTGTAATTATAGATAGAAAACCAAACTGATCAAATAAATTACCACTACTATTTTGGAATATTTTAAAATAAACACTAGAAGCACGTGCTAATGCTGGTATTGGAACAGATAATAAATCCCAATTATAAAAATTTGTATCAGTTGATTCTACTATTCTACCACTATTATTATTTATATTAACCCATCCAGCATCATTTGGATTAGGTGTAGTTAAATTATATTGCATAGTTAAAAAATCATTAGGATCAACTTTCTCTCCCCCATTGGATGAGCTTCCCATGACGATTTGAATTTCTAAAAATGAACAATCTATAGTATTTAAAGCATTAAAAACAACATATCTTAAATTAGGAGATGGATTAGCAGTCCCAAACCTTAAATAGTCAGTAGTGTCATATGTTCCTAATAAAGAACTTGTAGAAAAACCTCCACTAGGACCTACACCAGTTCCAGATGATGAAATAGAAACATTTGCCCCAGAATCATTATTATAAGAACCAGTATTATTTAATAAAACAATATCTTTAATATTATTACCATTACTATCTTCTACTCTTATATTTTTATCTGTAAATAAAGTTTCATTATTAGCATCATTTAATAATCTAATTTGTTGTTGAGGTAAATTATTAGTAGTTTTAACATATTTATTATTAACTCTAATATAACTATTTTTTTTTAATTTTAATGGTGGATTTAATAAATTAGTAAATTTTGTAGAATCTGAACCAAATTCTGTAACTTGATTATTAATTATAATACTACTCATTTATATTATTAAATATATTTTTATCCAAATAATCTTAAATCATTAGAAACAAATAAACTAATTGCTACTTTATCTATAACTGAATTAGATATAATTTTACTATCTTTATCTCTTAATTGAACATGTAATGAACTTAAATTTAATGTAGAATTATTTAAAGGAATCTTAGGACTACTTATTTGACTTTTTAATACTTCTGCGTGATCAAAAGATAATAGATTACATATTATTCCATTAGTAGCTGAATTATGCTGACTATTACAAAAATAAGTATTAGCAGAAGAAAATTCATTTATTGCTAAATAAATACCTTCTGGATCTGTTGCTCCACCAGTTTTTTTAATATATACACTATTAACTTGAACATAACTATTAGGTTTTACTTCCATAATACCTCTTAATTGATTAGTGAAATCAGTAGTATTACCAATATCACTATTAGATGTAATTGTAATTAAATAACTCATTATATATTAAATAAATATTTTTTTATTATGTTATTTATATGATTCAAAAAAATACATTATTTTATCATGATATTATTAAAAGAATGAAATATTTAGATAAAAAACAAATAGAATTAGATAAATTATTTATAGAAAAATATAATAATTTAATGAGATTATACAAAGAATATCCTTTTTGATTATGTGCTACACACCCAATCTTTTTATATAAATTAAATATATTTTATATAATAATATAATGAGTTTATCATATAGAAAGAAAGTTCTAATTGATTGTTCACAATCTAAATCAAAATCATCAACAGATACACAATGGACTAATACGCTTCCTGAAAGTTTGATTCTCACACCAGAATCTAGTCTTTCAGTATATTCATCGTTCATAAATAAAAGAGGCTCAGATCAATCAACAATAGATATAGAACCTAGTAAAAATTCAAATAAAGCAAATTCACAAGAAACAAATATAACAATATCTTATTATAAAAATGCTACTCCTAATATGATTCCTATGCCTTATAATTATGCTATATCATCAATTCAAAAAAATATGATAGTAGCAAGAGATAATGTATTTTCATTATTTCACGATATACCTAATAATAATGTATCTAATGGTAATGTATCTGCTATAACAGATTTTAAAAATTTTAATTTAGATACTGGACAAATATGTAATAGTGCGGATCATTTAACAAAAGCAGATAATTTTGTTTCATTTGCTTATTGTGAAGATTTAAAACCAACAGATGAATTTATATCTAGATTAGGTGCTTTACCCTATGGTAATTTAGAAGATCAATCAGTTTATAAACCATTTGATGCTAATACATCAGAGAGATTTAATAATGTTTTTAAAACATATTTAATAGATGCTTGTATGCGATTAGATGGTTCCAGATGTAAAACACATGAATTTAATATTTTTACTAATAAATATGATTTAGTTAAAAAAAATGTAGTTATAAATATACCATCTGATAATTATACACCAAATCAATTAGGAACATTAATATCAAATCAATTAAATAATACAGAAAATAATCAAACATTAACAAGTCAAAATTTACATACTAATATAGATGATTTAAGAAATGTTAAAAATGAAAATAATGATGAAAACGGATTATATTTTGAAACACCATGTTCAGATAAAGGATTTGGATTATATCAATCTAGACAAAAAATAGAATCTTTAAATACTCTACCTACTGAAAATATTACTGAATATCCTTCTGAGAGTCCTATTGTTAAATATTCTACAATAACAACTGGTAATCAAGCACAATCTTCTATTAATGGTATAGGTTTTTTCTTTAATCCAATTCAAGATTCGTTCTATGAATGTGGACAAGTTAATTTATCTAGAACAAATAATAATTATACAGGACAACGATGTGATGCTTATTTTTGGTCTATGATGTCTAATAATAATAATAAAGCAAATAAACAAATCCCAGCAAGAGTTCATTTTAGATTTCCAGAAACATTATATTATGCCCAAGAATTAGTATCTGGTTTTGGATTAAAAGATGGAGAAGAAGTAATAGATTTTAATAGTAATGTTAAAAAAAATATTTTAGATTCTACTAATCCTAATTATATTAATCCTAATTCATTAACTTATGATAATACAACAAAAAATCAAAATGGAACTGGATTTCTAAGAAATAAAGGAGATTATAATGGATTCATATTAACTTCATTAGAATTTAATAAAAAAAACTTGTTAAAAGTTAAGAATTTTCTAGATTATCAACAAATAGAAGGAATACAAGAATTTATATATAGTTATGATTGGGCATTTAACGATACACCAGGAAATACTAATATTACTTCAAGAAATAATACAAAAAGAGGTAAATTAGATTCTGTTGGTTTAGATAATCTTGGTGATGTTATTAATACTGGAAATAGATACATTCATATAGGTCAAAGAAATAATTTAGATTTAGCAGATGCTATAAATAATCCAGAAAATATAGGTAGAGGTGCTACTACAACTTTATTAGATAATAGTTCTCCTACAAGATTACCTGTTTATAATAATTCTTATCCTTACCATTTTCCATTAATGGAATTTGGTTCAGATTATTTAGGAGATGATTCTACCAATAATCAAGATACAACAGGAGTTCAAAAAAATAATAATTTTACTTATCATCAAACAAGAGCTAATAATAGAAATTTTGTAGGAGAACCACATATAGATAATGATAAAGTATCATATAGTAATAGACCTTGCACCTATGCTTTTCCAAGTCAAAATATAGAAAATAATGGATCATCTACTGATAGAAATAGAAAATTAAATGGTTCATTTGATATTAATCCAGTTGGTTGTAGATATGTATCCAATTTACAATTAATAAGTGTTAGACCATATTATGTTGATAGAAGAGGTAATAAGAATTTATTTGATTTTCCAATTAAACTATCAGAAGAATATATAAATGATAATAATAATATAGGAAATGATTTTGATAAATTAATGGAATCATATGGATTTGGCTACGCATATAGATATATTTCTAATACTAATGACCCATTAACAAATGGAAAAGAATATATAGCATTATATGTATCTAAAGATGATGGTGGATTACAAAGAAATGTATTATCATATTATAATGATGGTAGTAATAATTTACAAACAACTCAATCATTATTTTGGAATCCTTTTTTTAGTTCAGGTGGTTGTAATATGGCGATTATGGATTTAATATCACAAGGAACAAATTTAGGTAGAGATACTAAAATGGATTCTACAAATGGAAATATTAATCTTTCTAAATATCCATTATCTATTATGGAAGTTGGAGGTGGTAGTTTATTACCTCAAATATCATATAATGAAGACCAGAATCGGTATGCTTTTTCTAATCTATATTCTCCTTTTACTTCTACAAATACATATAATTTTCAAAAAGCACAGACTGGACCACCAATAATAGAACAACAAGGATTTCAAAATCCAAATTCTGGTAATGAAGTTATAATATTTAATAGAAATTTTAAAAAATATTATGGTGTTAATACTAAATTTAATAATAATTTAACAGATAATATACCAGATATATTTTATAATTTATTAAATAGTATTAATGAAATCTTTTCATATAATTATTTATATAAACCTTCATCAAGTAATATAAAAATACCACAATCTAATTCTATGTATTATTCTCAATCAGGTATTTATATAGAAAAATGGATTGAAAAAAAAAGTGATATTAATTCAGACATAATAATTACAGAAACAGAAGATAATTTTAATAAATCAATTTGGTTTTTATTAGGATTTACTTATTCTCAAACACATGACAATTCTTTTACAATAAATAAAAAAGGATTACAATTAGATACAGATACAACTATTCCATTATTTAGAAAATTTAGAAATGGTGCTACTATAAATGAGAATGGAACATTAGGCAATAATATTTATTATTCTATGCCTATTACTAATAATACTGATATATATAATACTAATTTTAATAATTTATTATTTGTTAATCCAGAAGATTTATCTATGTTTTTAAATCAAGGATCAAATAATGTTAATTCATTAGAAATATTATCTAAATCAACAGAATTTATTGCTGATAATTTAGCAGTTAGAAATAGTATTCCTTATTTTGTTATATGTTCCGATATATTAAGTAAGAGTGGATTAGGTCTTAATTTTTATTCTGAAAATAGTTTATTAAGTGCGGTTGATATAGTTCAACAATCAGTAAATACAAGTGATTTTTATGAATTTAGTGGGACTTTGGTTCATGAAATAAATACTGAATATCAAATAAATAATGTTACTCATCAAATATTTAAATCTAATGGTGAAATATTAGGTAATCAAAATTTTAGTAGCGTGATATACCTCGCGGAGATTAATGTAATTGTAGGATTAAATCCATCACAAGAAGAATATTATAAAGAAAAAAAAATAGAAATAGAAAAACAAAAAGAAGAAGCAGATAAATTATTAAAAATTTATGAAAATCCTAAAACACAAAAGGAAAATATTCTATCAAAATTATTACAATCTAATTTATTAATTAGAGAAGAATTTAATATTAAAAGTGATAATATTGAAGAAATAATAGAAGAATTAAATTAAAAAAAAATAATTGCGATAATGACTACCCATGAAATGAAAAATCGGCGATGATTTTGAAGCAAGATTTTTAAAATATTTTAGTTTTCTGTCTAGTCAATATCGCAAAGTCATATAA
>Ga0181395_1000711_pt1 | contig 13825 bp, 10 predicted proteins | sample 18SPOviralmetaG_FD_130124 | JGI IMG/M metagenome (GOLD analysis project Ga0181395, IMG submission 130124) | Marine viral communities from the oligotrophic San Pedro Time Series (SPOT) site, San Pedro Channel, CA, USA - 18 SPOT_SRF_2010-12-16 | ecosystem: Environmental > Aquatic > Marine > Strait...
CTACAAATGTTAAAAATGAAATATAATTTAGATGTTCCAGCATTTCAACATTGTAGTTGTAATAATTTTGTATATCCTTATTCAAATAAAAGATTTAATTCTTATGAAGCGTTAAGAGAATATTGTATATTAAAACCTCCACCAGATTATGTAGAAAAATTATCTGATTTTTTTTATGATAATATTCCAGATAATATTAAACATGAAGATTTAGATGCTAAGTATTCTAAAATAGATGAGGAACGGGAAATAGCTAGAGATAAACAGGAATACTCAGTAGGAGATTATGCATTTTATAGTATAAATTTTAAGGGAAATGATAGAGAAGATTTTGATGAAGAAGCTGCATTTAAATATTATTTAAATAATATTGAAGAATTTAAAAATAATCCTAAAAATAAAAATAAACCATTTTCTTGTAATTTATTTTTTAAAAAACAAATATATTAAATTACTTTAGCATCTTTCTCGCCTTCAGAATTGTCACTATCATTTAATATGTCCTTCTCTTCTTCAACTCCATTAACATAGAGTTCTCTTGTTAAACCTTCTCTCATACAATTTAGTAAATCAACAATATTTTCTAATTGTTTTAATTTACCTAAAGTTATTTTTTTTTTATTATCATCTAGTTTCTCAAATTTATTATCTTGATAGTTTAATAAATCCATATATTATATACAACTAAAAAAATTTTAAAAATTAATCAAATGTAATTATAAATGATTTATTTTCTGCTAAATGTTGTTTAGCTTCTTCTATAGTCATACCAGCTACTTTTCTTTTATAATTATATTTTGTATAAGCCACCTTATTAAAATTATTTAAATCTTTAACAATTTCATTATAACAAGTAACATGGTATTGTCGATCTTCCCAATCAGGATTTTTCAATAGTGGCCTTAAGGCTTTTCCACATATTTTACAGAACTTTTGTTCCATATATATATATACTCAGATAATAATTATTTTTGTTTTACTTTTTTTTAAAAAGTATTTAGTAAGGGCGTAAATTGTTATTAACTGTGGGAGCTCCGCCAGACTTCACATGAAATTCAAGATTCATAGTTCCAAAAATACTTTGTAATTGTTTTTTTGTATTTGTATTAAAATCTTTATAATAAACTTCTACAGATAATTGATTTAATGTAAAATTATTTGGATTTGATAATGGCCTATATAATAAGTTAAATGGTTCATAAGCAATATCAACTGAAGCACTAGTATAATTTAAATTTTCAGGGTATAGAGGTATTGTTCCTACTAATCTTGTATCTGCTACTTTAGTATCTGCTAACACACCAGTAGGTAATGTTCCAGCAAAATTTTGTATTGGAATATTATTTATATTTACATTTAATAATTGTGGTAAATTATTTAATACTTTTTCATCATCTAATACTAAATATTCATCAGCAGCACTAGCTTGTAAATATTCATAATAATTAGAACCTATGGCTCCTAAAAAATATCTAGTAGTAGCAGATCCAAAATTAATTGGTATTTTTACTGTTCTAACAAAATCATTACCTTCAGTAGATGTATAATGATAATTTACACTGGATTCTGGATCATAATTATTTAATATATTCAATCCCCAAGATTGCCAAAATAATGAAGTTGCTAATGTAGCTGCTTGATCACCATGAGCTAAACATGGTTCTATTATTACACTTGCGGAATTCATTATATTACCAGCTGATGCCATATCACCTTGTCTTCGTGTTTGGTCTGTTTTTGGAATAAATGCGTTACTGTTAAATTCCCAAGCATCTAAACCTGCGTCATTATTAGCTAAATATACTGGCACTATTTTTTGTTGTGGATTAATTGTTATTCTATCTGTAAATATTACCACAGCATTAGGATCACTATGTGGATCATTATTTTGACCGTGTAATATATTAACTATGTACTCGGTTGAGCCACTATATAAATTTCCTCTTGTAATTTGAATGAAGAAATGGTCACCATTATTATTATATTTATTTACTTTAACAGGTGGGACTTGTCTTGTATGATAAACTGGAGCTCCACCTGGGCCACCAGCAGCATCATTAAATAATTGGGGTGGTGTAAGAACATTGTAGACATAATCAGCTCCATCATAGCTAATTTCAATACCATAATCAATTAAATTTGTATCATAAACAGTAATTGGTTTTTTTTTATCACCAGCTTGAGTTCCTTCACCTAATAATTGTATTCCCCAAGACATCGCAGCATTGGCATTAGCTGTAGCAGCATTTGGAAATGTAGTAATCCAACCTCCATTAACATCAAAATCCATTTGACTAGCAAAACAACAACACGCGCCAGTAGAACCTCTAAAACCGTGTAATGCAGCTCCTTGTATCCAATTAACTTTATCATCATTATTTACATTAATATAGGTTTCATTTCTTTCAAATATATTATGTGGATCATATTCAACTGTAAAATTCCATGATTTTAAACAATTTACACTATTACTTATTAATAAAACATTACCATTAATTGCGCTAGGTAATATTTGTGCTGCTAATGTATTATTTTCTGTTTGAACTCTATTTTCCATTTCAAATTTTGGCCCAGATGTTACTCTATAAAAATCAAATTTCTGATTTATTGCTAATGCTAATACAGTATTAAAATCTGTTTTAGATTGTGCGTTATTTGTAAATGCAGCATTAAATAATAATGGTCTGCTATTTGGTAAATATGGATAGCCACCATTATCTTTGCCAGCATAATAATTTGCTAATCCACCAACACCAAACTCTTCAGCTCCAGCAACTAACCTATGAGCTTCATATATATCACCCCAAGATATATTTTCAGCCAATCCATCTATTTCAATTCTTAAGGCTGTTTCACCAATTGCCGCTAATGATAATAGTGGAGCATAAATTTCAGGACATATACTAACTGGAAATGAAGTATGAGCTTTTGTAAGAGCAACCATACTATTTTTAGGAAATGTTACTGGTTCACTAAAAAAATTATTATATTCGCTAGTGTTGGATACAGTTTGAATATTTATTGATGCCATTATATATTATGTATTTATTTTTTTTTTCCTTCTTTTAATTCATTTTTATCAACTTTAGCAGCCTTACCGCCCATTACACTTGAATATACTCGTGCCATAGCCCATTGTTCTTTTTTCATATTAGGTCTGCTTGGGCCTGGATTTTTAAATGCTCCAACTCCCTTATTATATATTTTTTGTAGAGCTGATTTTTTAATACCTGTTAGTTTTGCTATATCTGCTAAACTATTACTTGTTCCTTTTTTTTGTTTATATTTCGCATTAAATTTTTCTTTATATGTTGCCATATATAATATACTTTTAAAAAAAGTATTACAAAAATAATTTTGATATAACTTTTATAAAAAGTTATTTAAGGATTTATCACTATGAAAATATGTCGTCACGCTGCTCTATTTGTAGCACTATATGCGTATCTGGCTGTAAATTATCTGCCTTTTTTCCATCTTCTTTACTTATTTGTATATCTAATTTAGATATAGGTATTTCTCCTGGATTGTTTAATGGAATCCATACTTTTTGTTCTGCCGAATGTTCTGTTATTTTAACACCTTGTATTTCTTTGGATGTAGTTTCAACTGGTAGTTGATATATTGTTTTATCATAACTATGATTTTTACCATTATAACTTCTATGAGGTAAATTTGTAACTTCAACATTAAATACTTCATCTTCTAATGCTACATTACTTACTTCTGCTGGCTCATCAAAATAAGGTGTATCTGGCCCAGCTACATTTTGATAATCCAGTACTTCTTCAACAACACGTTCATTAGCTGCGTCATAGTCTTCAAAAAATATAACATTATGTAACGGCTCAACACCAGTTAAACCAACACCATAATCAGTTATAGCTGTATTTTGAACTAATTTATCTCTGGCATTGTATGCATTTTTTACATTTTGTATCATTAGTATATCACTAAACTGTCCGTATCCAGAAGCATTTGCGTCTTTAAATCCTTCACACCAAAAAAATGGTGTATTAGTATTTGCTTGATTAACATCGGGCATACTAAAATATTTACCAGACCCCCCTATATCATTTACTAATTGATTTTCAAGAGGAGCTCCAACCATTATAGGATTTGTCCCAAACCTTGAATAACCATCTACTAATGCTGCTCTTATATTATCCCAAGTAGCTACTGTAATTCCCACAAATTTCGGTCGTGTAAAAAATCTAAACTGGCATACGTGTCCGAAAAAATAATCACTGGCGGGGTTCAATGCCATAGTGCTATCTGATCCTGCTATTGTCATAGGATTTCTTAAGCGGCCACTTGTTAAAACACCTGTTCCTCCTGTTCTTGTAAATCTATTTTCATTAACAATATCAACAAGTTCCACGTTAAAAACACCAGCTCCATTATCAAAATAACATAGTTGATACCATGTATTATATCCAATATTAACACGTGCGCCAGAAGCTATATCTGTTAATGTAAACTGGTGTCCAGTTCCTGCGTCGTCAAATACTTCAATATCATAAGCTAATGTTTGTGTTAAACCTATTTGGACTACTGCTCCTTGAATAACATTTAATGTATTTCTTCCTCCTACTACGGTCATTATAGCACTATTAGGTAATGTAACTACTGCCGAGTCATTCATAGCAAAAAATAAACAACTAAAACAAGTAGGCATATTAGTTTTTAACATACCATTATTTATTGTCATAGCGTAAATATTTTTTTTACTTGAGTTAGGTGTATTTGGTTCTGGCGTAGTTGTATCTACACGTTTGAATACTGGTAATTGTTGTATATATTCGGCTGCGTTATTAGTATAAACTCCATTAATAACTTCAATGGCTTCATTTAATCCATTATCTCGGAATCTTCCTAATGGATTATTACCCCTTACGTCATTTTGAAAACCATTTCCCCCCCAACAACCCATATATGTATTATCTGCTCCTAAATTTGTGGGAGTTGATACATAATCGTTTGATACTAAAGAAGCGGCATGATCTCTGGCGGCATTTTTATACATAAAATTTACACCTGGATTGAATTTTGTATTTTTTGTATTCCAAGTAGCAGCTGTTCCGTATGTGCCTCCAGTGTTTTGGACACTACCTGGCCACCAATAAACTTGTCCTTGAAAATCATATTCAATTACAATAGGCATATAAGCTCTCTCAACTGTTCTTCCTACACTATCATTAGGATATAAACATATTCTATACATATTACCTACTTGAAAATTACCTGTATAAGCTTGTTCTATTGCTCCAGTATCTCCTCTCATTACGTCTATATCTAAAACACCATCACCTTTAAATTTCAAATCTAATTTTCTGGCTGCGTAACTTGCGTAACCATTTAAAGGAGCGTCATCAAATAATACACCATTCGCGCATGAAGCTGGGCCAATTGTAAAATGATGGACTTCACCTGCGCTAGATGCTGCTTGATCTGGACTAGCCGTTATTGTAAACTGATGATGATTAATTCTATCTAAATATGAAAATTGTGTTGGATTAGGAGGGTCACCATATAATTGGAAACTCTCTCTGTTTTCAGCTCTTATCATCCCTAAACCATATGTGCTACCCCCAATAACATAATTAGGCTGTGCTTCAAATGCCGTAGCATTATTTTGTCCTCCTGGAGAAGAAGTCCATTGTATTAACATAGAATTATTATGAGCGGTTGTTGTAAATCCTTGTATATAACCATGGTCAAATGTTAAGGTTTGATTTGGTAAGGTTACATAATTTAATTCTTGTTGTTTTTCATTAGGTAATTGTCCTGAATTTGTAGGCAATATCCAGCTTAAAATTGTATCACCTGCGTCACCAGCTAATTTATTGTAAAAATTAAATGCTAATTCTAATCTGTCTGGATCTGTAGGGTCTACCCTTACATTACAAATAAATGCATTTTTAATATGTATATTTAATCCACCAAATACATTATTAAGTTGGTCTCTAAATTCTCTTATACTATAAACTGTTTCTACTGTTGTTATTACAGCTGTAAATTGATTCAATGGATCAAATCTTAATGTCATTGAAGTATTAGCAGGAATAGTAATTACTGTTCCATTTATATCTTCTACTACTGAGCCAGCAATATAACATATAAAACTATTAGGTCTTATTATTAAACTATCATTGAAATAATTACTGAATTTAGCATGGTCGCTCTCTCCGTTTGATGAGATTGTAAATAACATATATATTATATTATATATATTATTATGAAAAAATTTAATCCTACAAATAATATGCGTGTTCCAATGGAAAAAGCACATGTAACATATCGTAAACCAAATAAATATAAGAGTATCGCAGCTCATGAAGCTAGAGTTGATGGTATAATGGTTGAAGAACGACCTAATGAATTTACACTAGTACCTGGATTACAAGGTGGAAAACAAAAACCAAAATTAACTAAAGAAAAATTATTTGATATTAAAAATGATGGTAAACCATTTAAAAAAAAAAAAATAAGTAAGGTAGAAAAACTAAGCAGAGCTTATCATATGATAGATGGTAAAAAACATTATCACGAAATATAATTAACTTTTTATAAAAGTTATATCAAAATTATTTTTGTAATACTTTTTTTAAAAGTATGTTAATTCCATCTTAATTGTAATTTATCATAGTTACTATAAAATACTAAACTATATCTATCACCCTCATAGGGTTCTACCCAATGTAAAAACTTAGAACCGTTAAATCTACATGGCGCAGCTCTTGGATCAAGTTTCTTAACAATATTATCGTCATATTGGACGAATGTTCTACCTCCCTTATAGTTACCAAAACAGCATAAAACAGATTCACCAATATTTTTACTATCAAAATGCGGTGGACATGGGAAATTTTTATTCATTTGAACTTGTAAAAAATTAAAATCTGGAAAATATATACTAGCAAATTCATTAAAAACATCTTCTAAATCAGGATATAAATCCTTAACTTTAGTATGCCATAATCCCTTATATTGAGAAGGAGTTCTATTTTTAGTTGGGCTTAAATAAGATTTCCAAGTATATCCATATAACATTGAACCATTACCTTTAGGAGTTTTTAACATTTTTCTCCTTTCCGTTCCACTGTAAAAATCAACAGTGGATAATATTTCAGTCATTATATAATTATCAGCATACCAATCACCAGAAAAATACATTATATTAAGATTAGATTATTTTTTAGACTTTTTTCTATTTATATCAGCCTTACGTCTTGTTAAATATTCTTTAGCTTCACTCTCTGGTATTTTTTCTGGATTATCATAATCTTTAATATCATTAGCATAATCTTTTTCATCTAACTTAGTAACTAATTTAGGTTTATCTAAAGCGTCATTAGTGTTTAAATCTTGTTTTTTTTCTTCTTCTTTTTCTTTAAATTTTTCAACTACTAAAACATGTTCCAATATTTCTATAACTTTATCTCTGGAATATATATCCATTAAATGTTTTACCTTGTTACATTTATCACATAGTTTACTTGTAATACACCATTCGGTTCGACATAATGGACAACTTAACATATATTATTAGATTAGATAAAAATATTAAAAATCTTCTTCATCTGAATCTTCAATTAGAGGTGGCATTTCTCCTTCATCTTGATAATATCCTTTAGGTATAATTGGCGGAGGCTCTGTTCTATAATTAACTGGAGCTTGATTATAAAAATATGGTTGTAATGGTGCGGAATAATTTGCTTGTATCATTTCAGCTTTGGTTATTTGGGCTTCTTGCGGTAATGAATTGTAGTATTTATTTTTTGTAATCAAATATATTATTGAAGAAAATTTACTTAAATTAGAAGGTGCTTTTAAGTCACTTGTATATATAGCTGTGTGTATACTTGTAATTGTTTTATCTTCATCTACTGTAAAACTTATTGAAGAAGCTCCTAAATCAAATGCGAAATTAAAACTGTGGAAGTTTCTCGCACATATTCCTATTACTGGTAATTTAGCTCCATTATCATTACCGAAAAACTCTTTAGTTGGGAAATCACTTCCAATATAATAATAAGGATTTTTACCAAGTGTAGGTGCTATACTTGCCAAGAAATCATCAGTATCAACTTGGACGAAATATTGTTGGACTGGTGCTATAAGGGAACAATTATTAGCAAATGGATTTGATCCATTTATTGCTGGTGTTATTTTTGCTCCTACTCTTATTGCTGTTCCACTTTGATTATCAACTCCATCATATATAAATATATCAGCATTAGTATAACTATTATCAAATTGAGATAATTGAGATACTGTATATCCTAATGTTTCCATAAAATCATCACCATTTAATTTAATATCTGCGTCACTATCTGTATCAAACAATTCATTATTATACCAATTAATACCATATTTAGCTCTTGTAAATGCTGCGCCAGGTAATTTATTTATATATATACCACTTAACATATCTTCCTTACCTCCAGTTAATTCTGCGCCTATAATCGCACTTGGAACTGCGTCATCAATTCCAAATGCACCTTGGCCTTGAGTGTTTTCGCTTGTATGTGGTCTTAATGGTGTATATAAATTATTAAAACTGAATCTATTTAATTCTTCTATATAACTTACTGTTAAATTATTAGCACCACAAAATATTTTAGCACTTCCTCCATTATTTAATAAGTTTCTGTTTAATCTTGTTCTCCATACATATGAGTAAGCACTCCCGTGGTCATTACCAGCATTTTCTCCTGTATAATGTGTTCTTAAATCTCGTAATCCTTCATAGTAACCAACAAATCTAGAATCTTTTAATTGCCAGTTTTTAAATGTAACTGGCGGCCCAGTATTTACTGCGGCATCAGCTTGATTTAATGCACCGCCTCTTAATCTTATTAAATGGACTTGTTTATTTAATCTATCATATTTTAAATATGGAACACTATATAATTTTGTATGACTTCCAACAAATGTTTCAAATCCTGGACTATTATCTGTTACTTTTCTAACAGTAGTTCCATTATAAGCTGGTAGTTCATGATAATGATAGAATATTAAATTACCACCTCCATCTCTTAAACTGTCGTATGTATATATTTCATTTGTTAAATCTTTTGTTGAAGCTATATTATCTATTGCTGCCGCATTATTAGTTGTTATTGGACTAAATCCGTAGTTTAAATCTGGAATATATGTATGTAAAAAATTACCATTAATTACAGTATTTTGACTACATAATGCTTGTTCTCTTTTACCAACATTAGTTGGGATATTTCCTTGTGCGTCCCCAAAATTATCTCTATATTTAGATACATTATAATGTAATCTATCATTTAATGTATTTGCTAATGCTTCTTGAGTATAAAAACCATTTGGAACTTTATATTTAGCTGTATGTTCTCTCATAATTAAACAATCACCAGCCCATGCTATTGCTGCTGTGCCTGCTCCAGTAATAGATCCCGTTGCTGTTGGACTTAATCTTATTGTAGCATCTGCTTCTATATCTGCTGTAAGTGGGCGGGATATAGTTATTGTAAATTGAAATGCTGATATAGGAGCTACAATTGTAACAGTAAGTCCTATTTCTGTAGATGCTTCTACACCGCTTGGATTCATTATTGATACTTGAGCTCCAACTATTGGAGTATTGGGATTATTTATATCTGTTGATTCTATTATAAATGTGGATGTAGGTGCTCCAATTGCTGCTTGAACACCATAATAAAAATAATCCCCATTAGCCACACCTGTATCATAATTTAAACCTAGATTACAATCACCAGTTAATTTATCTTGAAAATAAATACTATTAACACTTGTTTCATAAGAAGTTTTAACAAACGGACAGCCAAAATGAGCGTGTGTCGGCCCACCTGGAGTAGTAGATTTAGCCCATCCTGCGCCACTACCTGCTCCTTGATTAATACCACGTGGTAAACTAAAAATATTTCCTCCTCCGTCTCCCGCATAGTTAGGATCTGTTGTATCACATGGGCCGACACCAGTAGCATTTTCAAAATCTCCTATTCCCTCTATTATATCAGGATTATATGGTTCAAGTTGTCCAGGAAATCCTCGTTCTCTCCAGTTTACAGTCATTGGTCTACCAGCTATTTCTACGTCCCAGCGATACTCAGTTCGTGTTGGAATTCCTGCTACTGTGCTTTGATATGGCGCATTTCCTCCATCAGTGTTATTACCTGGCTCATCACCATTTGCTAAAGCTGTTTGTATAAATGCATTACCAGCGTAATGTCTTTCGTTATATTCAGATTGTATAAATTGATAGCTATATTCAAACCACCATCTTGCTATTCTTCCGTCTGCCCTTCCTACATCAATTCTTTGATATAAACCATTTACTATATCTTTCATAGTTTGTGGCTTACATATAATATAAGCTCCCATCATAGGGGGCACTATTGGCACTAATGGATCAAATGGATTAAATTGAGTATTAATTTCAGCGTCGGCAGAGGCAAGTTCCAGTTTTAAATCAGCTCCCCCTCCTCCCGCTCTGTTCCAAACAGCATTATTAGATCTTCTATATCTATTATGTAATCCATTTGGATTTGGATTTGGTATTGTTAAATGCGGGTATCTTAAACCACTTCCGTATGTTCCATTCCAAAGAAATGATAAACCTTGTGGTTTACCATATCCAACTTTATAGTCATCTAAATTTGTATCTAAACATGATTGTTGAAAATTTGTAAATCCGTTATTTACTCCTGGCCCAAGTGCATTTGATCCTCTATCGTTTTTATCATTGTAGGTATATATGTCTGGACTTCCACTATATAATCCATTATTATTAGAAGGATTACTAGCTTCAAGAGTAGTCCTTGCCTTATTAACTGAGCCATTGATATTATTAAATGTTGTATTTGTATTATAATTTTTTGTAGTTTCACCTGAACCATGTACTTGAATGATACAATCACTAGTAGCATTACCTGTAACTTGGAGAGCAGTTGTGTCAAGATTATTTAAACTATTAATGTTAAATAATTTTGAAGAATCAAACCCAGGCACTTCAATAGGCTTATTTCTTATTGATGCGGGACTAATCCAATTATGAACTAATAATTCAAAACAATCTGTAAATTTACCCCTAATCATGTGTTTAACTGGCCTTACTGCTAATATCTCTCCTATAACTGATTGTGGCCCAGCTGTTAGATTACATTCACCTGTAGTAACATCATTTTGAAAATAGGCATTACCTTCTTCATCATATAAACCAGTTGCTCCTGCTATATCTACTGTCGCGATACACATACCTGGTTTAGGAACTCCTGCTAACATACCTTCGCCTGCTTCAGGTGGATCGTCTACTAAATCCTCAAATGTTTTTACAGCCCCTACTGGACACCTACTACAATCGGCCGTAGTAATAACTGGCAGTATTAATTTTTTAACTAATCCTGCTACATATAATTCATTATCACACGTAAAATTTTTAAAATCATCATAAATAAAATTTTCATTAAAACTTGTAGTTGTTTGTTGTGTAGGATTATTATTATATGTTTTTATATTTGTTCCCCAAGTTATTGCTCTATTGTTTTGACTTCTCCATGTAGCTGCTCCATTATTCCATTTAATAGATGAAGTTCCTGTAGCATATACATCACCAAATAAACTATCTTGTTCTGTATTAAATGTAAATGTAGGAAGGACTCTATTTGCTGGACTTGCCACATCGGCTTGTCCTGAGTTATACCACCACCCTGGTGGTTCAATACCATATGAATCAGTAGAGTAAGCTAAATCACCAATTTTACCTATATCAATTAAATCAGTAGAATTATCTGCTGTAAAAAATGTTTGAGCCTTTATATATGGAGAATATTGTATATTAATTGACATATCATCTGTAATCTCAATGGAATCTCCGCTACTAGCTTCATTAACAAATGATCCAAGTAATCTAACTTCATCACCTTTTTCTAGTTTAATACCTTGGTCGAAATTATTAATCCATTCACTATTACTAATATTTACTGAAGCGTTAGATTTAGAACATTCAAATGCTTTCGTTGTCCCGAGAACATTAGACATTTAATATATAGTAAGAATATTATTTAAATATAAAATCGTAGTTAATATTTTGTTGCCATCTTTTTTTTTTTATACATTGGAGGTTTCATACCACGTTTTTTACCTTCAGCCTCATCTAATCTAGCTTGAGTTCCTTGTTTCTTTTTTTTCATACCTTTTTTTTTACCTTCGGCTTCATCTAATCTATCTTTTTTAGTTTGTTTCTTCATTGGTTTTTTATCTTTCTTCATTAATATACTATGAGCCTTACTCATACTAGGATACGGTGGTTCTTCCATAAGCTTCTTCATCGCATTCATATGTTTAGCCCCTCCATGATCTTTAGAATGTTCTTTAAGTTTTTTGAGCGTAGCTTCACTTAATTTCTTAACAGGCATATAAAATAAAATTCATTTTAATTTTTATTTTTAAAATTAAATAAATCCGTGGTATTTTACTTAAAAATAAAATGTAGACTAATTATATAATGGAAGACTATGTTATTGCTATTCCAAGTGCTGATAGAGCTCATATAATAAATAATAAAACTTGTTGCTTCCTACGAACACATGATATACCAATGAATAGAGTATATGTATTTGTTCCAGAGCGTAATTATGAAGAATATAAAAAAAAATTTTATAGTTATCCAGATATAAATGTTATTGTTGGTAAAGAAGGAATAAGAGCTCAAAGAAAAGCTATATCTGATTATTTTCCAGAAGGACAATTTATTATTAGTCTTGATGATGATATAGCAAGTATTCAAGAACAAAAATTTGTTAATAAAACTGGTAAACCTTGTTTAAAAAAAATAGAAAATTTTGAAAGATTAATTGGAGAAGTGCATGAGAGATTAGTAGAATCAAAAATATCAATGGCTGGTTTCTATCCTTGTGCTAATCCATTTTTTATGAAAAGATTAGTAACAGAAGATTTAACATTTTGTATTGGAGCCTTTAGAATGTTTTTTAATAGAAGAGCTTGCGAGAATAGAGAGTTTATCTTATTAGAAGACTATGAAACTTCAATGAAATATTATCTAAGAGATGGTGGACTCTTAAGATATAATTATATTACTATGAATCATAATTATAATGTTGAGAAATGGGATTTAACATTAGAAGATAAAAAATTTGAAATAGAATTATTCAAACAAAAATATACTGACTACGTATTTACAAAAAAAAAAGCTATGGGTATGGATATACAATTTAAGAAGAAAATACCAAATCAAGTATTATCTACATTATGGATTGGTAATGAATTAAATGAATTAATAACCTTAAGTATTAATAGTTGGTTGACCCAAGGATATGATGTAAAATTATATATTGGTGGTGGATTAAATAGAGATAAATTACCTAAACATTGGTTCAAAAGAGTTCAGCTAAGATTAGCAAGCGATATAATGGAATATGATGATATAAATGATATATTACCTATGTCTGATATATGGAGATTTAATTTATTAATTAAGGAACCATCTAGTACATGGATTGATGCTGATATGGTATTATTAAATAGATTACCTAATGATCCAATAATAATTAGTAGCGAACATACATTCCAATCAGGAGCTTATAAAAGTAAAAATAAGAGTAAGCCTAATATTGGTGTATTAAGATTTGGAAAAGATAATGAAATATTAAAAGATATATTAAAAAATTGTAAAAATTATAATGACTATAATTTTACAGATGTAATGAAGAAATTCCAAGATAAATTAAAATCAACTAAATATAATTATCTCTCTAAATATATAGTAAATCATAATGTATTTTGTCCTGTGCCTTGGTGGTGTGCTGCTGAA